>Ga0123354_10002549_pt1 | contig 24229 bp, 20 predicted proteins | sample TergutLab28metaG_2_FD_97872 | JGI IMG/M metagenome (GOLD analysis project Ga0123354, IMG submission 97872) | Labiotermes labralis P4 segment gut microbial communities from Petit-Saut dam, French Guiana - Lab288 P4 | ecosystem: Host-associated > Arthropoda: Insects > Digestive system > Gut ... | reverse complement strand
CTCTCATCCTTCATTGAACATCCGAACCCATTTCCTAACCATGCCATCACTCATCGCATTGTCACCATACACTTGACAGATCTGGTGATGAATCTCACTTGGTAGCACATTCCTAGCATTCAAGAAACGAATTACAGACCGTATTTCATGGTTGGTGGCCCCTTCCATTGTCTTATACATGTTTAACGCACAGGAACAAACATAAACATAACATGAATTTCACAAAATGGTGTCTGTGGTTTCTCAATTAATAGAGGAAGTCATTGCACGTGCACAAAGTGACAGTCTTGAGGATGCGTAAGAGATATGCGCAGACGGTACTTACTTTCCAAATAACCTATGTATAAAGCACTTACTAATCAAAGTGCAGTAGTTGACTAAATGGAGAAGGGTCTGGGACGAATATGACATTGATATATGTCTGCACGACTACAATGAACACAAACATAAAACCAAAATAGCAATGACAAACTTATCCCAATGCAGTGGTACAATGGATGCTACAGGGTAGAAGAAAGAGGCAGCATATTCCTCCTAAAGAGCAGTAAATTTTTCCAGCCTACATGATGTCACACAGCAGAAAATAAGTCTTCAAAGCTTCATGTGATCTTAACTTAAACATTCGACTAAAATGAAAGATCAGTTTTATGTTCTTGCCACTGAACCCCATAAAAAATAACCATGAATCTAGATTATGTAAAGCTAACAGACATGAAAACTTACAGCAGCCGGACAAAACACACGCTAGTTTCATAGCACAAAGTTGTTATATTTTCCTTATCTACATGTAACATACAAGTACATACATGCAAAACTATATGACCATAAAAGCTGTGATCCTGAAATGTGTTGAACTAATATAGCCAAAGACTGAACATATTCAACAGTAAATTTAAAACGCTGACAACATGGGTAAGAAATTTGAAATATGACACTATAAGGTTAGTACATCAAAATTATCTGACAATCTTCTGTTCTAAAAAAATGTGAGGTTATGAAATAGTCATTTATGTTTCAATGGTACAGTCGCTGTAGCTTCTGACACAAAAATGTCTTGCATTAAACTGTAATGGAATGTAACAATGACACAGTTCCTCAACATTATGATTAAAGTTTCTCAAGATATTCATGCCACGGGTAATTTGTCATTTCACAGTTGAGTAAGGTTTTCAGTATTCTATTTATTAAAATGTATCAATAATAAAAATTTTTATACAAACCTCTCGGAGTGGCACAATTAAATCAAAAAGGCACTTCTCTGTCACAGTTTGTGCAAGGATCTGAAATGTATCATAGCTTTTAGTTTTTCGAGCTTCCTGAAGTTTTCCAGTGATTTGATTCACTTCCTTTTCTTCTGCTACAGCCCCAAACAAATCTTTCTTGCAAAGCTGCAAAGTAAACAGAACAACATAAATTTTCAATAATATTTTATTGAACACAAGAAAACCTGTTACATGAGAAGAATGTCAAGAGCTCAATTACCAACACCATTTCATTTGTAAATAGGAACACCAGAGCAGAAATACATTTCACACCTGCACAATACACCCTTCTGAAGTCTAAAAGAAACAAAGCAATTATAAGAGACATACAAATTTGATAAAAAATACAATTTATAGAACAACAGGGAAGGCATGAGGTTTTAGGTTCTCATGCCAGTGACTAAGAATATTACTATCCTCTGGCATCTGACTCCACATATTCTGTTGTAATTTACCACAACTTTGGAAGAACACACATGCACTCTGCTTTGAACAGTTTACTCTTCTGCCTTGGAAATGGAGGCAATATGTTCCTCCAAATCAATGGCAAATTACTACCAGACTACACAGAATAACAGCCCAGAGGATGGTATTATTCAATATAGAAGAAATGTCAAAGAAATGATGTCAGGAGGAGCTCTGACAGGATTCCAAAAAAGATCTTGCAATATCAACAAAAGGAAAAAGAAGTTTGAAATGACTTCTGAAACACTGTAAGGTTTTGTTGGTTTTAAATTTTCCCTGTAATAAAAACGTAATAATAGTGTGCAAGCTTGCTTACCTCCAAGAGACCCTGAAGATTGCAATCAATGTCACCAGGTTGAAAGAGATTCTTAAGTGAAACGAGGACTGCATGAATGGTGTAAGTGAGTACATGTACTTGATAACCTCTAGTAAGCATCACTGACATTTCATGCAGCAAAATACCCAAATATTTAGGACCTAGTGTCAACATTATTTTCTGAAGTGTCTCACGAGTCACTCGCCGAACACTCTCCAGTCGAGACTTCAGGAATGTACACAACTTTAGTAGGATCCTGTTTGAAGCATAAAACAGGCATACAATTTTCAAAATTTTAAAACCATACTGTCCACAACAAAATAATGCATAGTATTATATTAACATACACCGTGGATTTTTACAGTAGAAAGAAACATTTTTTATGCCCACTACAAATGTTAATAGGTTCCTCAAAAGTGTAACAGATAGCAATAGATCTGCATGCTATAATAATTTGTCATGCCACAGATGTCATGAGCACTAAATTCATTTTTCAGGTACACACCAATCAAGGCTAGTTCAACAATAATTATTTTTAATTAAACATACAATGTGCACATTAATTTCCTCCTTGAAGGGTAGATCACTCTACACCTGACTAAAAAGGATACTGAAAAGTAATGTCTCTTAATTTTTCACTTAGGAAAAACATACGTGATCTGTAAATAAAGTAATAAGACTGCCTGCGTATCACACGATCTGGCAACACTGCGGGCTTGCCCTTCACGTGAAGGGTAGGTAAACATTTCATACGACTTCTAGTATGAGTTTCAACTCACTAGCATCACCACGCCAATTTTAGTGCGGTTTTTTGTGAAGCAGTTTTTGTGTGTGTGTGTGTCACAGAAACGGAAGAGCGCAATTTCGATCAACGATGTGCAATCAAGTTTTGTGTCAAACTTGGGGAAACCGGTATTGAAACTTTCAATAAACTGAAACAGGCCCATGGGGAACATGCTTTGTTGAGATCATAAGTGTTCAAGTGGTATAAGGCATTTTCAGAGGGCCGTGAATCCATTACAGATGAACCCCTCTCTGGAAGACCAACTTCAAAAAGGATAACAACATAAAGAATGTGCGAGCCCTTGTGCGGTCAGACCGTCAACTCACAGTGCGAATGATCGCTAGTGAGTTAAGTTTGAACCACACTATGGTCCATCAGATTTTAACACAGGAATTAGCCACAAGAAAACTATGTGCAAAGATTGTTCCCAAAAACCTGACAATCGAACAGAAGGACAATCAGAATGACGTGTGTCTTCATCTTATGGAACGGACCCAAAGTGACAGAAATTTCTTTAAGGACGTGATTACAGGTGATGAAACATGGATCTTTGAGTACGATCCAGAAACAAAAGGACAAAGTAAGGAATGGCACACATCTGCATCACCACGTCCGAAAAAAGTGAGAATGAGCAAGTCAAAAATCAAATCCATGCTTATCTGTTTTTTTGACAGTCAAGGGATTGTCCATACAGAATTTGCGCCTCAAGGACAAACTGTTGATCAGTTTTATTACTGCAGGATTCTTGAAAGACTAAGAAAAAGAGTTGTTTGCGTGTGACCAAGCAATGCTAACAATTGGATGCTCCATCATGAAAATGCCCCCTGTCACATGGCGATCTCTGTAATCGAATTTTTGGCTAAAAAGGCCATTCCTGTGGTTCCACAGCCCCCATACTCCCCTGAACTTTTTTTTGTTCCCAAAACTAAAGTTTTCCTTAAAGGACGCCATTTTCGGATGGTGGAAAACATTGAAAAAGCCGTAACCGACCAACTAAAAGCGATTCTGGTTAGTGACATCCAGCGCTGCTATGAAGAGTGGGAACAATGTCTCCGGAGATGTGTAGCCTCCCAAGGGAATTATTTTGAAGGGGGCAAACTTGATTTGTAGTTTAAAAGTAAATACAGAGTTATACTGAATCAGTCTTATTACTTTATTTACAGACCACGTATACAGTATTAAAAAAACTCTCCATGCAATTCGTTGGATCTTCATGTACCAATGGGCTGAATTTTAAAATTCCTCTACAAGGCTCTGAATTGTGCTCATAAATGTGGTGGAGAGCAATGCAAGTGTGTCAGTGCAGATGAAACAGCTGCAGTGAAAGTGTGTCTGATGGTAGAAAACATACTTCTCATAGACATTCATCAGCAAATGAAAACTGTTTATGGAGAGGAATATGTAGCTATCAGTACTGTCTGACTTTGGGCTGCAGGCATTCATGACAGAAGGCATAAAGAGGACTCCCCTGAATCTAAGTGACAAATAGCAAAATATAAGATCACACAATGCAATCAATCAGGTTTACTGGTATCATGTTGATGATTTCATTAAAGAAAACTGATGTGTTTCTTGGCAGGAACAAGCAGACAAAACAAACATTTCACATGAGCCAATGCAGGCAATGACTGTAGATCAAGGCCACCAAAAGGTGTCGGCACAATGGTCACTATAAATTTTCACTTCCAAATTGAGCAGAAGCAGGTAGACATTAGCAAACAGTTTCGGTTGCACTAGAAATGTGAAGATGATAAATTCTTACACACTGGAATGGGAAAGCAGGATGCATTATTTCATGCCTGATTACAAGAGACAATCAGTGGAGTTCCATCATAAAATATCATCAGCACGAGAAAAATTCAAGACAAGGGGCATGCATTGGCAGGATTATGCTCCCAGTTCTGTGTGATGTTGAAGGCACGGTGCATTCTGAATTTATGCCTATTGGCCTACTCTGAGCTGCGTGCTGTGAAACAACTGTAAAGCTTAAAGCATAACTTTGATAAGTCTGTCCTCACATGGAGCAGGCTGTCCTTCAACATGACGATGCTGACATGCTCAAAAGTGTGAGAACAACTGTATAGTTTTGACGCCTTGGTTTCACTGTCTTGTTTCACCCACCATACCCCCTACTTGGTGCTTCTGAATTTGTATCTCTTCCCCAAACTGAAGGCAGATCTTAGATGACCTATCTACATGTCAGAAGATGAAGTCAAGACAGTGGTTAAGTAGTGGTTCCATCATCAATATGCACAATTCTATCATAATGGACTTTGGGGCTACCCGAACATTGGCAAAAGTATGTAGACCACAAAAGTGATTATGTGAAAAAATACTGTATAGACATGAACAATAAGGTTCAATGAAGTTACCTGTTTTGGTTGTATTAAAATATGCATAACCAATTTCTTACAAAAATCACCTGGCTTTACAATTAAGCACACCTTTGTAAAATAGCAGAGATAAAATAAACTAAGACTCAAAATCAGCATAGAACTGGTTGTAGATCCTCCCACTAGTAATGACAATGGTACAGTTCAGCAATACAAAGTGACACATGTCATGATGACAAAGGCTACACAAACCAATGCTAGATACAGAAACAATGGTGTCAAACAGTGGATGACAAATAGAGAGAAATGACGAATTGGGAGGCTAAGGGATTTCAAATCCCTACTGTACAAACTCTTTTCACTTCCATTCTTATCTTACATAGTGCTAGTTCTGCCAATAGCACAATGATTTATAAATTTTTAACTTGGTGACATGTAACAGATCTTTCAGTTATTTCTCAATTCTTTGCCAGAAGTCAGTAGTCTACAAACACACAAACAACAGAGGAAAAAACAAGGATGAGGGTACAACAATGCTCAAGTGCTTGCATTTAAATCTGGTTTACCAGAAATGATCACACAGCTTCATGCACTTAAAAAGGTAAAGGTCACCCACGACATGCAAAGGCAGATGGGAGGCGAAGGTATAGCTCCAACCCATCTGTAACCCAGTGCTAGAAGGAGGTGGGTGGTGAGCACCATGCTCTGGCCACTTTACTGCTGGGAAAGGCTTGGTACTCATTGTACAGGTGGCTGGGTGGGCCTTGCGGCTAGTCTGGATGGGTGTAAATAATTACAACCCACTGGTATTTGATCCCTGGGCCACCCAGCCCATAGTGAGTCACCATACCAACTACACTATCCCGGGCACATTTTATGCGCTTACAATTCATTTATTTCTCAAATAACTATATTATAAATTCAGTTTCCTGTTAAGTGTAATCATAAGGCAATCACTATCAGCAGACACCTCAAACCATGTAACTACTTTTTCCGTTTGTCCAATATAGTATTGTTTCGATGATATTTCCTTGAGTCTTCTTTCTTCCACTGTAACTTGATATCCTTCTGTGGCAAAAAAGGTCTTTCAGAAAGTCATAATTAATTACTCTTAGTCCCTTCTTTTCTATGTAAGCCAAAACAGCTGTTAGGTACATGAATGGATGACTAGGGTTTCATCCCAGGCATGGAAAGTAATTCATCTTTTTATCACTACATGCCAAATGCAGCCACCTGTCTCCTGCCAAATGGACATTTTACGCTCTTTCTTGATACGTAAAACAAAGCATGAAGCTGAAAACTCAGCTACATGCAATGCCCAGTGTGCACATGTGTGGAGGTTTACCTAAACCCACCGTAAACTTCAGAATTCAGTGCATAATTAAGCACAGGGATAGCATTACCTCTACCTTTACTTTCTTCACTACATACGCCGCAGTTTATATTAGATTTTAGGTATCCAAAGAGGTTTAACTTTAGACCGTAGTCTTCTCGGTTATGACAAACTATAGCCTTGTATATGGTAACCACCTACACACATCAGTTATATAATTTCCAATAACATTAGTAATATACCAAAGTCTGTGAGAACAATTTTTGTATGTAATCCTTATATGAGTCATAGTCCCCTGAATCCTCTGAATTTTTATGAACTGTGACATTTAAATAAGGTTATGGAATGAAATCTGCAATTCAGTCAGACAGTACAACAGAATTATTTCAACTTCCAATGTGTGATACATGTCAAATTAGAACATAGTATCATGCTGTTTATTGTTTACATAAAATTTTAATCTGAAAACATCACACTGCAGGAAACAAAATATCAGAATATCAGAATACTGCATTAAGCACCCTGTAAATAATTATTCCACAATCTGGCATGATTCATACATGCTAGATAATTAATACATATTATAAACACTTACCCAGGTAAATTCTGATCCAACATGTGAGATGGGAGTCGCTGAAGTAGTTTAACAGCAGCAAGGGCAATGGGTACACGGAGAATGCCTTCATCCTCCTTATCTGAGGCATGTTTCTTGTTCACTTTGTGAAACAGTTCCTCTTGAGTGAGCTGTGCCATTACACGATGAATTTGTGGCAGAAGCCCTGTTGTGATGGTACGAATCACTTGTGTGGCAACAAACTTACTAAGAACTGTGTCTTTGTTAACAGCTGGAACAGGAGCTGATGCCATTTCACAAGTTGCATCACATTCCTTTTCTTCTACTTTGCACAAAGTATTCTCTAAGTCTAACAGACACTCTAACCTGTCCAACAATTCTTCAGGGCCTGCTGCTTCTATTGTGTTATTTGCATTACTTTCAACAGAGGAAAGTATACCTGTTTCCCCTGATTCTTCATCCCTTTTATTTATGGGAATAATCATAACACTTCCAGAAGGATTAGAGATGCTATTAATTGACACTTCTTTTTTATCAGTCACTTCCACCTGCATTAATTCCACTTCTCCCACCTCTATGTTTTCACTTTTGTCCTCTATGGCAGAAGTATGTGCTCTTGATAAGTCAAAGTGGAATGCATCAAGAATAGATACCACAGTACGGACCAACTGTTTCTGGAAGTCAACCTGATAACGAAGCTTTGCCAAGTAGAAACGTAGACTGATTTCATACTGATGCCAGGGCAACAACCGACACACAGTGCCAATAGTCTGCAAAAGGAAATATAATAATCTGAAAACATGGTCCACCTAACATGTATTCTAAAATGAAACCTCTGAAATGTTTATTCATCAGATGATATAATCAGAGGAAGAAAAGAAGGAAGACCATGGCCACAAAACAGGCTGAACAGCCATACTTGGGGGAAGGGTGGGGAAGATGATGATGATGAGGAGGAGGAGGTGGAGGGGTAGGCCAGCACTAAAATGTTCAAGAAATAGAATGTGAGCTAAGCAGTCATGAAATTTCTTAAGTGCTGCTACATCAAACCTAAGCCACATTGTTCTTTTAATCATGTATGAGCAGATTTTATGGTATTTACTGCATGTAAGGCAAGAATGTTTTCCTAATCCATCCTTTTCAAGGTGGGAACTGCTTACAAACACATACAAAATTAAGTACAGGGCAAATGTTTCTGTATCTGCTGCTGCTTGGTGAACAAAGAAAAGTACACAGCTACTACAATAATTCATATTTGAATAAGGCAGTAACATAAAGTATTGCAGTGATAATAACCTTTAAGAAGTCTAATAAAACTCATCAGATGCTGAAATTGTTGCCCTCCTGACTGAATGCACTCAGTATACAGGAGGAATACATTGCTATTAGCCCTCCAGAGTTCTTTCCAGGAAACTGTTGAAATTTCAAGGGGATGTTATTTCATACTTTTTATGGAGTGTGGCGGTTTGTTTTATACACTTTGTCTTTTAATCTTCCCCACAAATAAAAGTCACAATGGGATAAATCTGGGGAGCATGGGGACAAAGACCACACCCAATTATGTGGCCATCGAGAACCTACTGTAGTGCTTTGAAACATACAACTATAACATCAGCTGTCTGCAGTCACATTCTTGTGTCATAAATCAAGTCTGCTTCTGGTAAGGCAGCTCTCATTGAACCATTCACTAGTAAAATAACATGCATTGAGTCAGATACACTATTCAACAACATGTGTGTCAAGTGCATCTCTATTTCAAATGAATATGAGCCTGCTGGAAAATGTTGCATAAAATTTCGGTGCCAGTTTCGAGGGGAACTAGTTCCATGTAAACAAAAAATACAAGACTTGGTCAATAAGCATAAAACAGGATTGCTGCTAGGCAAAAGGCCAGACAGAAACAAACTGTGCTGAAAGAAGAGAAATAGGATGCTACTGGTGCTAGACTTGAAACTTCACTAAGAAAATGCATTAAACAATTAGCTCAGGAGATGAGTGTTTTGAAAACATTTGCTGTTACACTGTGAATGCATAAGACAACAGACTTTTATTTGTGGGGAAGTTTGAAAGATAAAGTGTATGACACACACCACCACACTCTGGAAGAACTAAGAACATCAGCCCGTTTGAGATTTCAACAGTTTCCTGGGAAGAACTCCAGAAAGATAACATGTTCCACAAGATACACTGAATGCATTTGGTCAGGAGGGCAAAAGTTGCAGCATCTCCTACAGCAATGATAAGTTTTATTACATTTTCTAAAGGTTAATATCACTGTGATACTTTGTGTATATGTCTTAATCAACTGTTACGCCTCCAAAGATGCAGCATGAAACGCAACACTGGCACAGCATCGGGCAGACACTTATTGGTCAAGCTGAAAAAGAACAACCTACTTGTCAAAGCAACAGTACATGAAAAGCAGAGCTGTAATGCTTTCAGTTCTGGATGATGGAAGAAAACTGACACTTTTTGTCGTTCTGAAGAAAAAGTGTCTTCTGAAATAAAAAAAAAAAAACTTGTGGAATTGTATTTAAACAGATTAAGTAATTATACTGGGAGGAATGGCCTCTCAGTTACAGGTTCTTGATGTGATAGTCAACAAACCATTCACAGACTGACTACATTGCATGTATGAGGAGCTGCAACAATCTGGAAACTGACCCCCTAACACCAGTAAGAAACATATTAAGACCAAATGGAACACTGTTTAGACAGTGAACTAAGACTGCTTGGAATGACATTTCACCAGTATTCATCAACAAGAGTTTCCAAAAATGCCGTATCAAATGATATGAATGGAACAGAAGATGATATCCTGTGGGAGAATGATCATAAAGAAAACTCTTGCATGATCTAAGTCTTTTGCCATGATGCAACTGATGTTGAAGCTATTTTGGGTTATGACGTAGCATATAATATTGTAGGAATGATACGACATTTTAGGATATTTTTCCGATCCCATGTCAGACTGGATAAAATCGTAAATGATACCAGATTACTGGTTTGAGTTTTGAACCTCACCAATTCATTAAATCAACCAATAAAGGAAAGCATGGTTGTCAAGGCCCAAAGAAAGAACAGCGAAAGAAGGGGGCATTAAGTGAACAATGAATTGTAAAATTAAGAAGGAAGGAGGATGGAGATCAATAAGGACAATGGTTAGAATGAGAAGCAGAAGGAGGTGCATGGCCTGAGGACTAACATCCTTATCCATTGCTCTCCCTCCTCATTCTACCACCAACCTTATCTTATTGATCTACCTCCCCCTTCCTTCATACTTTTACAATTCATCATTCACTTAGTGCCCCTTCCCATTCCTTTCTCACTGTAGGCACTTTCTTCAAACCAATGACAACCACGCTTTCCTTTATAGGATGAGTTTATAAATTGGTGCAGTCCAATCACAACCCAGTATTCTGGCATCATTCTTGTTTTTTATGCATGAGGATAGGATCAAAAAGATAACCATAAACAACATATCATTCCTACAATATCATGCAACCTCATAACCCAAAAGAGCTACCACATAAGAAAACTCTTATTTTAGGGATGATGTGTAGGTAGTGATTAGTTGACCCAGTGATATGTCTGTGACTTTATTACAACAACAGACTAATATTTTAACCATGATGATTATTTAATTTCAGACTACTGATGACACAAAGTGACATAAAAATGTGGCTATTTGAATACAGGTTTCTTCCTGAAAAAATGAAGATCATGAATGTGAGGCCATGTTATTTGTTGGGTAAATACAGAACTGGGGAAGTGAATGGCAGTCACATGTGGTGCAATTTTAGCCAACTCAGTGATAAAAAAAAAAGCTGTAACTTGCAATGAAATTTACTCCTAATCAGGCATACTTTCTGGACTCATAAGCATAAGTATTTTTGGGAAACAACTTTATCTAAATACTGCATACTATGTATGCGATACTTTGCTCCAAATATATTAGGCGCATAACCACATCAATTTGAAAAATCACAATGGGCAACCGACAAACAGTTTAGGTCAAGAGACTAACACTGAAGTAAATAAAAGATGGCTCTATTTTTATACCAGGAATATAATGTGTTACCATATACAGTACACCAGAACTACAGTGTGTAATGAGACTAGCAGAAAACATAAATTACTACAAAACCATTTCATTACGTGGTCCTATTCCTTCCACAACTTCTACTAGAACAGGTTCTATGTTATATGTACCAGATATAACACCAAAAGGTTGAGATATTACCACACACACAAGTTTTATGAAAAAAAAATCATCTGTTTGCAAAGGAGAAGTCAGACACATGGACAAAATAAAACTAAGAACACAAGGGGTTGCATGAGATTTTCTCCTTTGATGTAACAGAATTATAGACTTCCTGCAAATAATAATCATCAACTTAATTACTGTAATTTAAATATTAATACTAGTGTTGTACCCATAAGCTAAATATTCTGCTTTAATAAAATCCAAAACTGAAATCAACTTACTTCAACAGCTGCATCTACAATGTTATTCTTGCGAGCAAATTTCTCTGAACACAGATATGCAGATGCAAGAGGAAGAATAAAATGAGTCAAAGTTTGAGGATTTGGAGCCTTTGTAAGGCCTCTTGCAACCTGGCAAAACCTGAAAGACATTATGGAAAAAAAAATTCTATATAATCATAAAAACTAGGAAGCATACTGGTTATGAAACTTAAAATCATGAGCAGATTGATTCTTTGATTGTACTTAACAACAATGTTTAAATTAAAAAGGCTATATACACTGATTATAATAACATAGGAACTCAAACTTTTAGGGAACAAAAGATTCAAACAATGATTTCAAAGTCATATTGAGATCTTCTAGGTTATGACAATGTGTAGTCTTGCAAGTGGGTACTGACGTTACACAGGAACATAGTGTCTTCACTTTGTATCCTGAAGGTGTAGAACAATCTGTGTAACAGCAAACACAGTAAGTACTCTGGGAATTATTAAATTTTCATGGCAGTCATTATGAATAATACTGTCTCATGCAATGTAATATCTTGTAGTCTGGTGGCCAGTTACCAACACTTCAAATGAACCCACCTCTCTGAAGATAGTGGCAGCAGCATCCTGCCAGCTGCTGGAAACTTGTGATCAGACTACACAGTGTTACACACCAGAAACTGAAGGTAATTTAGTATGACATTATGGTTGAAAGTAGTATTAAATACTGCATTCACAAGCTACAAATCAGTGCTTCAGACAGTTCACAGTCACAATGTATCAGTTATTCTGAACTTGTAACTTACTTCAGTAGAGCCCTGGACTTGCGATGGCTCTGCAAGTGCAGTAAGTTCTCAAAGAAATCAACTTCTGGGTCAGCTTTATTAGCCAACTTTGATAAATCTTGCAGTACAGGATGCAGCTCATTACATTCACGAGCCTAAATAAATGCAATAAATAAGCAGAAAAGAAAATTACAGCACCTCTCAATTATCCACCTACAGATGTTGTCGCAAACTAACTGCAGACATCCCCACCTTAACTCCTTGTTAGATGTACTAAATGTTGTGCATTGTCACTCACTAATAATGTACAAGTTATCATAGATTTCAAGCCTCTCCTGCTATGTGCCTTTTAATATATCGAGTGTGTTAATGGGCAATAAGACAATGTAAATGAGGAGGTAAAGATCAAATCATTCACCCCATTCCCATGTGGCACTAAGGTCTTCTACCAGTATAAGCCTATTCCTCTACCTCTAAATGACATTCCAAAAACCTGTTTGTAAGTTGTATGTACATCACTCAGATTGATTTTCCCCATAAGATGTGAAATATGAAGAATGATTGCCAATTATTAGGCACATACGCATATTACACCTACAATTTAGTCTAGAAATATTACACAACATTGCATTCTATAAAAATAATATAAAATTAATACCTAGCTTTATTTAAAACATAAGAAACTGAAGAGAATTAATAAAAGACAGTAATGCATTGTCATTAATACCAATATTTTTTAACTACTGGCATTATAACTGTTACTTACCAATTCTTCAAAACAAAAATGATGGCAGTTACAGAATTAGATTCTCTGTTTAACTTATTTTATCCATACAATTACATCATAAGCATCAATTAATCTATTTGTATAGGTTTGTATGTGTACATTTTGTTCAGTGCTTGGACCAAAAATGTAACAATATAATATGTTTCAATTATTCCCATTTATACCTGTAGGTGTTCATATGCTGAGGAAAAACTGTATTTGCATTTGCTTAAATTACAACCATTATTGTACATTATTAAGAGAATTTCATGATCCAACATTTGAGTTTAAAATACATAATCCATTATAGTATGGTGAATGGTGCATGATAAATTGTGAAGTATTTTGAATGAATCACTCACAACCTAATACAGACATGAACCTCTCATTTTCCTGGAGGATATGAGGAAAACCACAAAAAGAATGTGCAAGTCCAGTAAGGTTTAAAGTGGACATCTCTCAAATAAGTCTAGTGTCAACACTACACTGACCTACTGTGTGTTTTAATATAAATGAGATGGACTTATAATGCATATGATGACACAATCAGAAAACAAGTTTACGTTATGTATAATTCTGTAATTAAAGACTCTACATTATATCAAGGGACCCCACTGCCAAGCAATTATCATCAGTTTCCAGCAATGGTACAAAATCTTGGCAGCCATAAATTTAAAAATGACTGTGAAGTGGAAACAGTTGTGACAATGTGGGGCAACATGGGTCACAAGCTTCTTCCAACAGGCAACAGAAAAGCTGACCCCACAATACGAGAAATGCCTCAACTGTGACAGGGACTAAGTGAAAAGCAGGGAAACTGAAATTTTAAACATTTTACATCAACATGGAAGCCAGGAAACAATAATTCACATTTGTCAAACTCTGATCTTAGTATACCACTGCAGAATAGTGCAATGTGGTGGTGAGGCTTAGATCAGTGTCACTAGCTCTGTTGGGTTACTCTATAGTACACAACATATGACATGGAAAATTATGACTATAACAGAATACACAACGGTACCTTAAAATCACAGAAAGGCTAGAAGCTGCTGTTACCTGTAGTTCAAATTTCACACTACATTGTTGCCATTACATAAGGTGCAAATGACATAGAAGAATGCCCAATAAATATACAGTTCACACAGTTGGTTCTTTCTATCAGAGAAAGGTGGCTAAGACTGACAGGTCAACATTCAGAAACCTGTTGAAGCTACTAGGACAATTCAGGTAACCTTGAAATTCCTCCACTTGTGGCTTTGCAGCAGTACTCAGCACATGCAATGGTTGATAGTTTAACCTCTGTACAGTCCATGACAGAAAGAGACACCACACTTCAACATGAATGTCACAAAGGTAACCAAAAAAACAGCTAGGTACACACTCAGCACACATGCACATTACAGCTGAATTTCAGATGCCTCTGCAAGGTTATACCAGAGTGTATAGTAATCCAAATGAGCTGCCAACGCTGGTCTGGGCCTCACTGCCATGCTACAAGGGTCATCCAGAAAGTAAAGACCATCTGCACATAACATATACATATCCTTCACAATATATTGCTCAGACTTGGCCTCAAGTGATTTTCACTTGTTTCCAAAATTGAAGTAATATTTGGGTGTCAGACACTTCAAAAGGGATAAAGTGAAGGATGCCATCAAGGACCGGTTAAATGGACTGGTGGCAGAGGTCTATGATGAAGGAATACAAGAACTCATCACACTATGACAAATGTCTGAATGTTTGTGGTGACTATATAGAAAAATAACTTAGGTTCTGTAATAATGATACATTTTTTATTTTGTTTATTTTTCTTTATAGTCAAACAGTCTTTATTTTCTGGATGTCCTTTGTTTAAGAATAGTGAATGTACAAGAATGATTCTACAGTACTGCATGGATGATTAAAGAACTGTCAAGAGACAAACAGAGTGAAACTTGCTTAAGATTTCCTCAGTTAAGATGTTTTCCTGCCAAAGATGCCAGGATAAAAAAAAGCCTAAAATTCTCCTATATGATTAACATACATGTTGCCCTTTTAATCACCACATCAGAAAATGTCACCCTTAAGAAGCAATAAAAGTTCATGACAATGAATTTTTCACTTTTAGTACATTTTCCATATCAAAATCTTGAACAATTTTCTGGAGTTTCCATTCATTCAATGTGTTACCAACTTACAGCTTTGAAATAATGCTGTCAGTTCACAATAGTTATCTCCACAGTCATTTCCACATGTGAGTTTCACACAGCATAATGACATTACCTCATGTCAAATGGTTGTAGAACCCAATTCACATACTTCTTCAATGATGCAGACACTGTAATTAGTCAGTCCCCATTACTTGGTCTCTATCACTCTTCCATCACCACAATTGCTACACTGTTCATTTTCCTTCTAGCCATGCTGCTGTTGAAGTTATTTTGTAGCATACATGCCTGGAAAGCCTTGTGCCTCATATCACAACAATATTACAGCCCAGCATTGCAGGCTGGGTGTGTGAATGGACCCACAACTGTGTGCTGTTGCCAACTTGAAATTAACTGGGAGCAAGTTGTGTTCCACATGTCATACGTTTAAATGATTTTACCAGTGCGAAAACTTGAAACAGACTGCCATGTGTGCCACATGATTAATGAGTTCCCTCCCATTTGCAATCAGCCATGCCCTTATCGATTACAGACTTTTCTACAAGCATTCTGATTCTAGCTTTCAGTGACTTCTAGCTACACAAACTGAGAAGTTTTTATGATCGCTAATAGTAATGTCAAAAGCATGTTCCCTGTCTGTCACACCTTCTCTCACACATGTGGCAACAGACTTATTTGCACACTCCTGTAATGGAGCACACTGCGACTGCAACTGTATTATACAGGTGGTGCACTTTTAACTAGCCCATACCCATGCAGTCTCTTTGTACTGTGAACATATTTTACAAAGCTGGCACATGTGCATATGATTGTTATATCACTTAGTTCACTCCTTCTAAGTTCCTAGTGTATGCATGCAAGCTAAGGGTGTTGCCTTGATAAAAATCGCTTTTTCTCTTCCCAGATGTGTTGCAATTGTGGAAGAGACTAGTGCTACCCTTAAATGAACCATTCTACTTTAATTTCATAAATAAAAGTATTATGTGCACAAAATTTATACACCCCTACATTTTTGTTCACTTAACACTGTGTGTGTACAAGCTTTCATCCTGTAGAACAATTAAATTATTGAACACATGACGAACATGGCTAATACTGCTTATCAAAAACGCGTGTGCTAGCAAGACATTATTGCAATCTGTATTCAATAGTGCTTGTTGGATTACAAAACACTGAAATCTGTGGGCACAACCCAAAATTGTGTAGGAAAGATTATGTGATGGAGTAGTGTGGATTTTGACCTGGAACTTGTTGCAGCTGTCTCACTTCACTGCCAATAATGAACTGAATGCTTCAAGGAACTGAGTCTAAAATTCATTAGTTTTGTCATTATATTTTTTCATTTACTTTATAAAATATCTCCTTGAACACGGCCAAAAAAAAAAAAAAAAAGCAAGCAAGCCACTCTCATTATCCAAAAAACTGCACCTAATAAACACAGTGCAGTGTGTTCCAAATATCCCTCACAATAAAATTACTGACAAAATGCATGGATGGTCAGATACAGGTGAGAATGCTCCCACTTACACAAAGTCAGAATACGTAAGGTCTGAAAAAATAATAAAAAAATATATATATATAATTTTCAGTCCTACATTTTTGAGAAGATTAATTTCTTGTTTTATTTTTTTCCAAAATGTCTAAATAGAGTTTCACCAGACAGTATTGGAATTACTCAACTCTAGTAGCCAAAGGGCTGCAATATATCCCTGAATTACAAATTAACTGCATTCTGAATTTACTGCATTAAAAACTATATAAAATCTTATGCATAACCTTAATTGTCTGGCCTTTAAATCCCAATGTAGCCCCTGACAGCTGGAGTTACTTTAGTCTTTAAATGCTTTTGCCTACACCTGTGTGAGACAGTATTTCCCCTCTGATTCGTAAAGAGTTATGACAGTTGCCCAGAAAATAATCCCCCTAATTTTTTTCCAGTCAGTACTTAATACTAAAACATAAAATTACACATTATGAAGACTGATAGTTTAAGTCCATACCCTCTTTTTCCACAATGTATCCGTCCACTTCCATGGCCTTGCACAGAGAAACAAATGTATATATGCCTTGTCAATACCATGCCTTGTCCTGCCTCTGCAGCAGAGTGCTCACAGTGCGAATTAAACTCTCAAATTCTTGCCACAGACTGCAACCTTCAGGGCTCCAAACAGGTGGAAATCTTGAGGGCGATAGGCCAGAACTGTAAGGGGGATGGGGGTAACACTGTTCAGCCAAATTTTGTGTTTTATTCCAAAGTTTTCAAACTTGTGTGTGGCCTTGCACTGTCATTTTGAAGCAAGATTTCTGTGGAACCCTTTCTTAGCTTTGTCAGCATCCCGAAGACAATGCCAGAGTTTACTTTCTCTTCTCATGGCATTGTATCTGCAAGAATCACACCTTAACAGTCCCAGAAAACAGTGATGATTACCTTGTCCACTGACTGAGAATTTTTGAATTTTTTTCTTCTGGGGAGATGAAGATGAAAACCTACAAACCTCTCCAATCCTACCCCACTCTTACCTACTGGTGGTGGGTCCTGTTAAGGTGAGAAACTCATGCTAAGTTTGAGGTAGCCAACCCCTTCAGCAGCATGGGTCACCGAGCAGACAATCATAAGGGCCTATCAGATAGGGTAGGAGGGACCCTTGAGCTTGGTTGCAACCCTCCTACGAGTAGGACACTCCAAAATCAAACCAAGGGTAGATGACACTCTGGAAGCTGCGATGAAAGCAAGTCATATAAGGGAGTAAAACCTGATTAAAAATCCTGGCCCTTCAGGTTGAAGGTTTTACAATGGGCTAAAACCCCATCTAAGTAAAAGAATCCATGGTTACGAATTTATCAAAGAGCCTCAGAAGAAGGAGATAAATGATGATGAAACATGGATGTGGAAAAGGCAAAAAATGATAACAAAACATACTTTATGTTGTACAAATTTTTTAGAAATAAAAATATATCTAAAAAGCTAAAATTAACACTAAAGAACACAATAATGGAAAAAAATTTTAACATATGCATCAGAAACCTGGATACTAACAAAGAGAGATGGAAAGCAAATAAACATTTTTGAAAGGAAAAGTGCACAGAAGAATTTTATGCCCAGTATATGACGATGAAAAAGAAAATTGGAGAATATTAAACAATAAAGAAATTTACGCAGTGGTTAAAAAACCCACTATAACAGAGACAACAAGGTTAAATATATTACGTTGGTTTGGGCATATACAGAGAATGGAAGAAAATATAATTCCCCAAATTATTACACATGAATTTGGAAACGAGGCTGAGAGGTAGACCAAGAAACAGATGGCAAGTTGAAGTGAGGGAGGATGGAAGACTAGTTGGTGGAAAAGGGTGGAAGGAAAGAGTATACGAGGTTTGTTCAAAAAGTATCCGGACTGACCACAGTACATGAAGTAGATACGGCTAATGGGGTTTTAATCCTAATTGTCTTCAACATAGTTCCCTTCCACAGCTACACACTTCGCCCAACGTTTCTGCCACTGTTGGAAACATTTTGTGAACTCCTCTTTCGGGATGTCTAATAGTGACTTTGTCGAATTTCATTTGATGTCCTCCATTGCCTCAAATCGGTGTCCTTTCAGAACTTTCTTAAGCCTTGGGAATAGGAAAAAATCACTCGGTGCGAGATCTGGTGAGTATGGCGGCTGCTGCAACTGAGTGGTGCCGTGTTTGGCCAAAAACTGCTGCACAAGATGTGAAGTGTGCGTGGGCGCATTGTCGTGGTGCAGAATCCAGTCACCATCCCGCCATTTTTCTGGTCGTTTTCAGTGAACTGATTCACGCAAACATCGCAAGACCTCCACGTAGAATTCCCTATTAATTGTTTGCCCATCGGGAGCGTATTCATGGTGTATGATACCCTCAGAATCAAAAAATGCCAGTAACATGACCTTTGTTTTGCTTCACAACTGGCGCCCTTTCTTTGGCCGCGGAGACGTGGGACCCTTCCAGTGTGACGATTGCTGTTTTGTCTCCGGGTTGTGCCCATAGACCCAGGACCTGTCACCTGTCACATTGTTCTTAAGAAACTGCACGTCTTCACATGAACGCTCAAACAAATCACGGGCGATTGTCTGAAGTTGCTCACGTTGGTCATCTGTTAGCAAACGCGGCACAAACTTCGCGCACACACATTTCTTGTGCAGATCGTCCGTTAAAATTGCATTGCATGAGCCCAGCAGATCCCACAGTCATCTGTACTGTCAATCTCCTGTTACTGCAAACGATTGTTCTACTTTAGCAATCATTTCCTCGTTTCTTGATGTTGACGGTCGTCCCAAGCGGGGGGTCGCTTTCAACAGAGGTTCTACCCTCTTTAAATCGACGGAACCAGTCAAACACTTGTGTATGACCCATTGCATCTTCACCGTATGCTTGCTGCAATAATTGATTCGTTTCCGTTGTGGTTTTTCTGATTTTAAAACAAAACTTGATGCAAATGCGTTGTTCAGTACTTTCACACGTCGTAAAAATCGCTATGACATGAACGCACGTTTTACTTCCACGACCTACTACAGCCAACTGAGCAAACGCAGCCACTTGCAACTTGTGTCATTAGTTGCTAAGACATGTACGAACATGTCAGGACTGGTTGGAAACACATCCCACCCACTGAACAACCACTACAATTCCAATCTGGATTCTATATGAACAAACCTTGTATAACAGAGAGGAATGGAAGAAGCTCCTGATAACGGCAAGGAATCGTCGCATTCTACACATGCCAATGGAATGAATGAATGAAACAGGGTACCATTCCATGGATTGCCTTTTTGTCTCAGGTTCAAAATGTTGGACCCAGGTTTCATCTGCCATAACAATCCAGGATACTAAGGTCTCTAAATATGCCAACAGCTTGGATGAAATGGCTTTCCTCTCAGTTTTATGTTTGACTGTGACACTCAATGAACCTATCTCATGCACGCCTTCAAATATGCAAGATCACAAATTATGTGACTAACATTTCCTTTGCTGACTGAGTGCAATTTGTTGTCATGTGATGCATCAATCCTACGGAATAAAGGCATCATCATGCTGCAGCATTTCATGACTAACAACTGTGCAAAGACGTCAGCAAGGCAAAACATGGAGCTCTGTTTTCCTTTTCCAGAAGCTGTCATTCTCATCACTCAGCAATCAACAGTGCTTCTGTTGAACACAGTACTTCCATAAACACTGCAAAGGCATTTGTGGACTTTTGTCACTGACTCTATTTTGCAACAAGGTATTCTATCCAAGCACATTGTTTGTACTGTACATCACTGATGGACTCCATTGTGAGGCACCCCTGGAGTGGTGCTACTGTCAGTATCTTCACAACTTTGTATATAAATGCTGGAAACTTCAAATCTGTTTTGTCTAAAATCTCACATGCTTAGCTTTCATACTGGACAAGAAAAAAAAATGGGACATTACTTTCTGGGCAACCTACACAGATGCAATAGAACATAGGTGTTGGGATCAGCTGATAAGGGTTTAAGCTGGGGAACATAACATGCTTTGAACTACACAGTATTAAAATTTCAAACTAATGTGATTTTACTACACACAATTTACATTCTTCACTGTGTAGCAGACACCAAAGTTCAGTAAACCAAATCTAAAGTTTGGAAATATTACAAATACAGAAATTCTTTGTTTACTTCAGTTTTCTACTTCCAATGTTTCACTGAAATTAATCAATTAACCTATGAATGAAAGAATGTAGGTACAAATAAAATAATCAAAATTTCAGGTCTGGTTGCTTACCATTTCTCCAAGTAGCTTAATAGACTCCTGCTGGACAGTTTCATTTTTATCTCTAATACCAGCACGAGCCAAAAGCAGTACAGTGTCACTCACTAGGAACTTGACATCTGAAGCCACATCTCGATACTTCAGGCATAAAGCAGGTGCCACTTTACACAAACAGTACCCTGCACTATCCTTAAGAGATAGATCCTTCTCCTGAAAAATCATTTTAAGAAACATTAATGTACAATATAAAAATGAACTATGCTGTACAGTTTATAACAAATAATTTCAGACTGATTCTTGAGACCAGTGTGAAAATTGGCATTTTATAAACAAGATCACTGCACTATGTGACAGCATTAACCTGTATCAATTTTCTTGCAGTGCGATGCTGGCTTCAATCACGCACACGAATACTTTTTCGAAGACAGGTCCAACTAGTCACAGTTTTGCAGATGATGAACAGTTATTTCCTAAGCATCTCTCTTTGGAACACTTTTAACAGAAACAGCAGGAACTTCAGTCCTTGTTTTCTAGGAAGAGGTTTATTTACAAATATTATCATGAAAATCACATGGGAAGTATATGTTTCAACCACATGTTGTCCTTCATAAAACCCAGAATAAGAGACCACAAGAAGTCCATCCTGTATACATAATATTTAATATTCACTCACTGCACCATGTTGTTATTTGTTAATTATTGGTCCAACATATTTTGACCTAGCTATTGGCCATCTTCAGGGAGCTCACTAGTGTTTCAACACATGCAGCTTTTGCATCAACTTGTGTAACATATTCTACATATATGATTAAAATTATAATTATCATTAAATATTAAAAACATTAAAATCAGTTTCAGTTCAAATACAATATAAATTTATAAAATTATTTTAACTGATGTAATTTTTCTGTGGCCTAACATTTGTGTTAGCCTTTCTTCAGGTGAAATAAGTCCTGGAATTGTGACAAATGACCATTTTATATGAAGACTTAAATTTCTTCATGTATGAGAGTTTGCATCCCTGCACTGCTCCCTCATATGCGTTCACATCAATATCCTACACACATGAAAATTCCTATTACACTTGACTGTAGCACTGTTGCTAGAATATGAAGAAATCAAAAACCTACGTTCAACATCAGATTTGTTAAGCAAATACACCATAACACCTATATTATGTATACACTTCTTAAACTGTTTCATCTCTGTGTGACTATTATTAGTTTCACTGTGCAAAAGTGATCTTAAGTAAACTGGTGTTGCATTTATTAGTGAATGTTAATGCAGAAAGCATCATTATGTGGCAATGATACATGACTGTCTTTGAAAGCAGGGAATTTTATTATTTCTGTACCAATGACAGTTCTAGTAACAAAATTAGATGCTGTATGTCACAGAAGCATAAGTTCTCAATACAGCTTTTACTGGCTAGCAGCCATGCCAGGTGAATGAACAGCAAATAAACTAACCATTCGAGAACAGAGATGGTTCGTGAAGCATTGGCTTACTGCTGTTCAACTATGTGATGCAGCTGTTAGCCCAAGAAACTTTTACTGAATGCAGTTGCTGTCAAAGCTTTAGATCATGAAAGCTTCATCTGCAATATATTTCTAATACTTACTGTTCTGATGAAGTGAAAACAATTATGAATTATTGTAATTCCCAGGTCAATGTCAATCTGCCCCTTTTCTAGCATATCATGCACTTCTTTAAATCCATCAAGACGTTGATTAAAATCAGGTTGCTCTACCCACTTTGCATCGAAAGCATTAAGCTTAGATATAAGCTGCGCACTAGCAAGTAAGTGAGCCTTCTTTTCTTCACTGCAACACTTTGCAATTGTTATCAGCAGCTTGTTCAAAAGCTTTCTTGGTCCTGGAGTGCTCACTGCACCAAATAATGGTGCTAAAGACCTGCAATACATGCATTAAATGTAACATGTTTTTGCTTTAAATATGTGTTTATCTACAGCACAATTTAAGCACAACATGTATAACTTTCAAGTGTTTCAAATCTAATGCAAAACAGTATACTGTGTAACATAAAGAACAACATAAAAACAAACTTTGTTCCTAATTGAAGATTCAAGTCTTCTGGGATGTTACAACAATGTTGATTGATAAATAGGTACCCACACATCAAGTGATCATACAGCCTACATCTTTCTGGTCAAGCAGTCCAAATCTCTTCTAGAACTGCCTGACCCCAAGGATGAAGGCTCTACAGTCCTTAGAATATCAGTCACTACTTACCAGTCAACATCACATGACATCACAGAACATATGCATTTTCAGCACAAGACAGTGAAATCCTTAAATCTTGCATGTTCCTACTTATGTCATGTCATGTTATGTCACTTTGAATCCTGTAACTGTATGACATACTCTGTCAGCTTTCCTTACTTTCCCCATCCCTAACCTCCCGTTCATGTTACCTGCGTTTACCTCAGGAAATCACTCTGTGTGCATCCTCTGACTTATTGTTTCTAAAACTGTGTCTTTTACCTGGAATTCTAAGTTATGCTCTGGCTTGAGAAAACTGTATATCAGAGTATCTTGCAAGTGTTGTGTTGTGTTTAGTTGAATCTGTATTTCAGTCATTTGTTTCTTCGGTTTCTGGCAATGCCATGTAAGCATTGTATGTTGTATTCGTAAAGAGTGTTGAGCCCTCCCTTTTTCACTTCTTGGTACTGAGTGGGGCATTTTCATTCCCGTGTTATTATCTGTGTGTTCTGACAGAAAAACTATGAGTAGTTGATAACTGTTACGTTACGAGGTTACAGTTATTATAAGAGTGGGGGTATAAGTCATTACAGCTGCCAACAATAAACTAAGGATAGCCCATTAATAAACATATGCACACACAGACACACACACACAATTTTCCCATGTGCAAATCATTTTTTTTAGCTTCGTGTCCTTTCTTGCAGCACAAAATTAGATTTATGGCATGACCACTGCATATAGAGAGTGTCCCAGGAGGAATGTGCCAGACTTCGGGAGTGTGTTCCTTATGTTAAGGTACACCGATATAACCCAAAACACCTATATCCAAAGTTGAACGGTTACGGAGATAATGGCCTGAGAAAAGTGGGGGCTTCTTGCGGTTCCAAATACTGCAACCTGCACAGCTGATGCGTTGCGCAACAGTGTTGATGGCCTTGAGAGTGGAATGCAGTGTTAATCGTGCCTGCGTGACTGTTAGTTGCTTGTACGGGAGTTCGGAGCGT
>Ga0123354_10002547_pt1 | contig 24235 bp, 18 predicted proteins | sample TergutLab28metaG_2_FD_97872 | JGI IMG/M metagenome (GOLD analysis project Ga0123354, IMG submission 97872) | Labiotermes labralis P4 segment gut microbial communities from Petit-Saut dam, French Guiana - Lab288 P4 | ecosystem: Host-associated > Arthropoda: Insects > Digestive system > Gut ... | reverse complement strand
ATTTTTTCTCAAGTATTTGGCGAATGCAGAATATATGATCAATCGTCGACCTGTTGCGTCGAAAACCACATTGATGATCCCCGATAATTTCCTTCGCATATGGAGTTAACCTTGAGAGCAAGAAGTTAGATAAAATTTTGTAAGTGGTTGGTAAAAGTTAAATGCCCCTATAATTATTACAATCTGTTTCATCCCCCTTCTTATGAATAGGTACTATGATTGACTCCTTCCACTCTTCAGGCAATTTCTCCTTCTTCGAAATAGAAGTGATAAGCTTATGAATTTCCCCGCAAATTGTTCCACCCCCTGCTTTAATTAGTTCTACCGGTATTTCATCAATACCCGGCGATTTGTGGCTTTTTATTGCCGATAGCCACCTCAACGTCAAAAGCACTTGGCTCAGGTACCAGTGGTTCTGCTGTGTGTATTTCTGCCTGCCCAACATCCTTCACCCCATGCACATTGGATAACTGGGATAAATAATTCCTCCTCCTAACACAATACTGTGGGAGTCTGCAACCAGGTCACCTTTCTCATCCTTAACTATATTACATTTAGGCTGGTACCCCTTCTTAAATTCAATCATGACCCTATACAAATCCCTAATGTCGTGAATCTTGCTGTTATCTTCAAGTTCCTCAATTTTAGCTCTCAAATATTCCTTCTTTTTATCCCTGAAATGTCTGCTAACTTCTCGTCTTACACTGTTCAAATTATCTACATTACTTTGGCATGGATCCTCTACCCACGGCATTTTTGCCCGCTTCCTTTGATCCAAAAAACCTAAACATTCTTCATCAAACTAGGGTTTATGCTGCTTCCATTCGTGCATACCTTGACTCTCTTTTGCTGAGATTTGGATATTATGTTTAATGTTGCTACATATTATATATTGTGTATTAGTTGGATAATAAAGTGTTCTTTAAGATTACTTTTCAACTTACCCTCCCGACTACTTATACCTTCGTCGTCACATTTTTCCATTCGGATTCCTGGGCCAAAATTGTGTATACTTATTAAAAATATATCTTCCATTTCGCTAATATCTACACGCTGTCATAAAAAAAAGTACAAGCTGTCAAAGAGTTGAAAATGACTATTTTTTTCAACAATATTCAGGGCTACTGTTTTCTACGTCCGTTATTATTTGAATCGACTGCATTTTACTTCCAAACGAAGAACATTACAAAGCATGTGGCGTGTATTGCATTATTATTATCAGCATTTAATGGTTATCTAGATAGCATTGATTGCAAAAAACGTGTTTCTTACACCTCAGTTAGTAAACCTTACGTTTCAAAAGATCACATACACTTGATGCATAATTCTTTAAATGCTGAAGAATTTTGCAATGAAAGGGTTTCGTTGAATAACCACTATTGTCAGATATGTTACATCATCGACAGTTCAACGACGCTGAAAAATTTGCACTAAGCACCGTGTCACAAAGGCCTGTATTCTCGAAAAAGGTAGGACTTTGTCTGCTTCATCCCTTTACAATAATCTCGCATGTTTCAAGTGACTATCACATCCTATTCCTCTCTAACTGTCAATAAATCGCAACGTTATACTGCCCGCTAAAACAACGAGAATAAATTTCCTAACGGCTCAAAGCATTATTCAAAGCGTTCAACAGTAGAATTAATTAAATATCGTGGAAGATTAAAATTGGCGTACGGGTAGCTCAAGTGGCACAGCGAATAGACTTTTTAATGAAAGACACAGACTCGATTCTCGGCATAAACAAGAAGAATGTTTTCTTCACCACACAGCTGACACCGGCTGTGCGCCCTTCACACCCTCCAAATAAATATCTGGAGCTCTATGCGGAGGGAAAAATCGCCTACATAAAAAATTTACCACATACGTCTCTGCAGCTGCAAGGTTAAGACTGTACGTACTGATAACTTTACTCCCCCATACGTCTTCGTGGTGCACAAAAACCTAATTTTTTACGACTGACATCTCGGGTTCTGCAACTGTGCACTCTTTGGGCTAGCTACCGATATCAGACAGAACCTGTTTCTACCGTCCCTGCATCTCTACGGACAGACGTGGGAGCTTCTTTCGAAATGTTAGCAACAGCAAAGTAAATTCCCAGATGCAAAACAGCACAAAGCCACAATATAAATTTTAGTTGCTGTGGAAACTAAAAAAAAAAAATATATATTTTTGTCCTTTTACAAGAGCAAAAATATTTCTAAGTACTGTCACGCATATTATTTATCGAAGTGCTTGCAGGTCTAAGTGAATTAATGTTTACTATTACAGAGTTATTCGGTCCTAGTGGCTGCGCATTCGCCTGCTCAGATTGTGGGTTCGAATCCCACCGGGGGCATGGACGTTTGTCTGTTGTGGGTTTGGTGTGTGTTGTCAGGTAGAGATTTCTGCGACGAGCTGATCACTCGTCCAGAGGAGTCCAACCGACTGTGGGGCGTCGTCGTGTGTGATCTAGAAACCTCGTGAATGAGGAGGCAAAAAAAAAGAGAACAGAATACAGGGTTAGTTTATTTCAAGATGGTGTTTCAGCTGTATAAATAACATTCTCCTGTATTGGATACGTAAATGTGAAAACTTAATTGCATCTTTAAATTAATAAATTACAAGCTAGCTGAAGGAACAGGGAGAGAAGCACGATAAAACTGAACTGAAAGGTAAACATGAGAAGCAGCTTACTGCACTGTTGGTACTGCATCAGCCAAATTCCGTTACTTAGTTACTAAGCCCAAGCGGCTCGGTTAATCTGCTCCTCATCTATAAACATGATAAAAAGTGAATCGTGGTAAACATTTAGGGTAAATTATCTTCGCTCTTGATGTCGCCTAACTGGTCCCTGGAGCGGTCAGTGTTGGCTCAAAATGAATATTCATAGAACCTATGTTTATTGCTCACATTTGCGAAGACGGTGGATGTAGCAGACTCCAAGGAAAATATTAATGGTGCAGTTTGTCTGTGCCCACGATTCTCTCAAAGGACGAACAAGATACAGTCGCACGTTGAATAAGGCGGTTTGACGCTTCTCCTTCAACTCTGTTCCAGTGAGAATATTTGTAAATAAAACAGACGTAAGCCTTATGTTCTAGAGTTCATGGTATAAGAATGGCAGGGTGGATTGTAGATATATAGAAACGTGAAGACAAATTCAGACATTACTAAATGTTGGAAGGAATAGGGCGATTGCGTTACGTGAAATTTGAATGAGAAAAAGTGAGGCGTGGCTTTTCCAAGTATATACCAGCATTTGTGTGGCCCCTCTATAGGATACTGTGTAAACCTCTGCCATCAAAATCTGTGTCCGGGGCAAAATTTCAAAATAATGTGTTAAAGCCTGAGTGAAATTTTTCAAGTCGAGACTGACTGAATTCGAAAGGATCACGATACATAAATCAGAAAAGAAGCAACTGAAAATTTCAACCTTGTGGGATGTCGGCTGGAAAATAGTTACCGGCCTTTTAGTGGACCATGAAGTCTCAATCTTCACAGAGAAGAATTTAATTTAACAAAGCTGTAAGTAGATAAGATTATACAGCATCTTGCTCTGATTTTTAAATAGGTATATCGTTACTGCCGACTGTAGCTTAAAATGATTTGTAGCACGTATGTGAGAGGAAAGAGAATAAGTCAGAGAAGAATCACGTAATTAGCTTCAATATTTGAACCTGTTGCATGTATCACAGGAATGAATTTTTAATAAATATCTTTAGGAAAACCCCTAAATGGAAGATGTGTTGTAGTATGATAATAAAATGGATCTTAAAGGAAGGAGATAATGAATGTGTCGACAGGTTTCATTCAACATAGCACGACGTTCAGTGCCGGCCTCTTGTAAAATTGCTGGTCCCATGAGAGGTGGATATGACTGATTTGTGAAGCCTCTCGAGTAGGCCGTGCTTCAGCAGTTTACTAGAAATTTAAAATTAAAATTTCGTATAAAAAGAAGAAAGGAATAAAATATGAACAGTTCTCAAATTCCCAATATGTATGAATTATCACTGTCATCTACCTCAGCAGCTTTAGATGTATAAATATGGACTCGTTAATTTAATTCTCATTACTTCCATAATATATTAATAAATTTAAAAAAAGAAATGAGAACATACGTTTTTGTTGAAGCGAATTACAGTACCATCATCGGAAGGTCTCAGGGTGTAGGGGAAATACCTGTGTTGAGTTCATTCTTCATACATGTGTACAACATACCGCGTTGTTATGTTGTACAGCCACATCCACATTCTTTATATTACTGATTTCTATGGAATATTATTTGCATAAAATTATCTAGTTTTTCTATTACTTTCATTTTCTTGAACTCGTTTTCCCACTGACACATAAGTACAGTCGTTCCTCTGCAATCCGGGTCCCCGATATCCGGGTGATTCAGGCAGTGTTGTGTCCCATATAGCCCAGTATTACCCAGTGAAATTGTTACAGTGTATTGTTATTATTTATTACTTATTTCTTATTACTAATTGCTTTTATAAGAGGCCCTGCGCTGTTAAACTAGCATTTTCATAAATGAGGAATTGAACTGAATTATTATATACTGTAAGGTACAGTTTTTTAGCTATAAGGAATTATACTTCAACACTATATTGTGTATTACATATACCATGAAATTTCTCTCGGTGGTACGGACTACCGCTCTTTTCCCAGCATAGTCCAGATGAAAGAGGAGCTAATGGTTGCTAAACAACGCAACATTTCTTTATAACGGCAGCCAATCCAGTCAACTGTTAGCAAACATCTACTGATAATTCTCTGCATAAAAAAGAACTTTCAAAGTGGTTCCTGTGCTTGCGACGCACACTGTAGTAAGTTCTCTGCTTTTCTGTGGCTAACCGTGCAGTATAGCCCTGGAAGCGATTTGTATTCCGATAGCCAACTTAACCATTTTCCAATTTAAAGTAATTTGTTTTTGGTCCAATATTTTTATACTTTCAAACACCGGGTGGTAATTCTGGAGTAGTGAGGCCACTGACAGGCTATTCCTTGCGGCCAGATGAGAGAGATTTTATTATCCTGTCGACACAATATTATACTACGACATTCCAATTTAAGAAGTGACCAACTTAGGAAAAACATTATCGAAGGGAGTCAAAACATCACGATGATCTTCTTTCGAAGCACACAGCGACTCATGGTGTCAAACTGAATAAATCATATTCGACGTCTATTCGATAATTATGCGCAAGTTTAGCTGTTTAGTTGCTGTGTGCCTGAGTAGTTTATTAATATAAGCACTGACATTTCATTTATAATTCTACTAAAGATAAAGAGTGTTTAAATACCGATGTCAATTACACATTTTATCTTTGGTGTAACATAATAGGATACTGATTTAAATTTAGGAAAATTAAGAGGAAAGAAAAGTCTTGTTCTTACTAACGGCAAGCTCATGGCGGGATGCAAGGCGTACGGACTGTGGAATCTGCGAGTGAGTGCAAATATAGTCTAGGCGGCCGACAGTCCTGACGGACGATATCTGTGGTTCTCCTCAGTCATTAAAAGCAAATGCCGGAATAATCCTCAAATTGCATCAAGATCGCTTTCTGCGACATACTGTAGTTCCCATTCTGCTAGTAATTATTCTGCTATTCGGCGCCTCATGATCCGAGTTATTGACAGACCGTGCATCGCGACATAAAGTGCAAACAAATACATACATACACACATACATACATATATACATACATACGTAATACATACATACATACACACACATACATACACACATAATACATAAATAATACATACATACACATACATACATATATACATTCATACATACACACACACATACATACATACATACACGCACACATACATACATACATAATACATACCTACCTACATAAATATATACATACATACATGCATACACACACATACATACAAACAAACACATAGATATATACACACATAATACACACACACACACATACATACATATATACACACACATACATACATACAGACATACATACACGCACACATACATAATACATACCTACCTACATAAATATATACATACATACATGCATACACACACACACACACACATACATACATACATAAAAACACATAGATATATACATACACAATACATACACACATGCATACATACATACATATATACATACACACATATATACACATATACATACATACGTACATACATACATACATATATACATACACACATACATACATAAACATACATACACACACACGCACATACATATATACATACATACACATACATACAGACGAGGGGGTGTTGATAAGTCCTTAGCCCGACCAGGAAGGAAACAAGCTACAGCGACCAAACAAGGGATTTATTCAACATACTCCCCACGAAGCTTAATAAACTTCTTAGCCCGTTGCTCTAACTTTCGCAAGTCACTCAAAAAAGTTTCAGAAATTTGTCCGACCAACCGGGTCTCCGCGGCAACAATGACCTCCACGTCGGACGAAAAATGGCATCCTTTCAATTGTTATTTTCAGTCCAGGGAACAGGTGGTAGTCCGACGGGGCCAGATTCGGAGAATAGGGTTGGTGATCAAGACACTAGAAGCCCAGGTAGGCCAGTTCCTTCTGGGTTGCAAGTGCCCGGTGAGCCGGGGCATATTCGTGCAAGAACAAGACCACCTTTGTGAACTTCCCCCGGCGTTTTTCTTTCAAAACGTACTTCAATTGCACCAGCAGAGATGAGTATTATTCCGCGTTGATAGCTTAGCCCTTTGGAAGATAATAAGGAGGATGCCCTCTTGATCCCAAAACAATTGAGGCGAGAACTTTCCCATCGGATTTTTGCACTCGGAATTTTTTTGGGGCGGGGTGAGCCGCTATGCCGCCACTCCATTGATTGTTGCTTTGTCTCCTGGTCTTAGTGATATAACCAGGTTTCGTCCACGGTCACCAATCGCGACAGGAAATCATTTGGATCGCGTCAAAAAATTCCAAAATTTGCTCAGACTGCTGCTACCGTTGACGTTTTTGATCTGCTTTCGGCCATTTCGGGACCCACTTCGCGTAGACTTTCCGCATATCCAAATCTTCATGAATAATGGATAAAACCCGCTCACGTGAGATGCCCAGTTGTTCAGCTATTGATTGAGCCGAAATCCGGCTGTCTATCAAGATTATCTCGTGAATTAGGTCATTAAACTCCTGGTTGTCACTGCTGTGTGTCGTCCAGGACGAGGCGCATCACAGGTGGAAAAGTCACCACGTTTAAACCGGGCCACCCAGTTTTTGACGGAGGCATACGATGGTGCATATTCCCCTAATGTTTCTATCAGAATGGCGTGAATTTCCTTCGGCGCCTTGCCTTGCAGGAAAAAAAAGGAACTTGATGACATCTCGCGTGTCCACATTGTTGAAATCGCGCGCGTCGCCTGACATGCTTCCTTTCTGCCTCTGTAACAAGAAAAGACTTGCAATTCGGCACATGAATAGACACCTCTTTCCAACGACACTATCGATATATGCCATCGGGAAATAGGTCTGGCTAAGGACTTAACAGCACTTCCTCCCACGTACATACTCACAAACACACATACATACATACATACTTACATACATACATACATACACACATACATAACCAACATAAAATATAAAGTTAGGCCAAAGTTTCTGTATGACCTGGATACACACCTGATAGAATCTATAGGGAAAGTGTTGAAGGTAACTTCGTACAGTTTCAAAGTAGCATAACACAACTACACGAAGAAATGTTCATATAAACGAAATGAAAACGAAATTGCAGATAATTTGAACACATGAAATATTACTTTGTAGGCTTCCGAATAGAAACTTAAGTTACAAGATATAATTTTGAATCCATGTGTGTGAAAACATTGCTTCTTGCAAATTGAAGGGAATATTGAGGTTCTACACACAATTCGTCATAAAGTGTTAGAAATGCAGAGACAATTTCAGATACAATTCAGCCCCTATAATTCACGGCCGAGAAGAGAATTTAAGAGATTAAACAAGTTCACACATTTTAGCATTTACTTAAGCGCTCGGTTAGGATTACCGTACAATAGCGTCAGATCTTATTGGATTATTTTTAACTCATATGACGACACTTTCCTCTGCACAGCCTACATTTTCGAACGAAAAAAATATTAATAACTGGCTGGAGATGATTTAAACATCAAAGTAAGCTATAAATAAAATTTTCGCGTGTTTCGGGAGGCATTGAGACAACCACAAATCAATTCAGTCAGGATTCCAAAGCGTTGAAATAGGAATGGTGAATACTGAAGAGCGCTTTTCGCTATGTGGATTATAAGCTAGGGAAAGAGCAAGTGGATTAACCGAGAAAATGATTTAATGGCAAAGTAATTGGGGCCAGTGCGTATGTAATCTGAGGCCATAGTTACGAAGTAAATTCATAAATACAGGCGTCAGTACCTCATCAGGTAATTCTTAGAGACATTTTACTTCTCGGCTTTCCTTATACCAATACGGATTAGTAAAAAATGACTACACCATAACAGCAGGATTATAGAAAACCCAAATAGCGAGATTTTGTGAAGAGGTTAAATGTTCCCTAAAAGTATACTGCAGCTCCTAAATTCCTGCCGCAGACCTTGAATGCTTCACATGTAAATGTGTAGTGGGTATCATCTTCGTAAATTTAAGTCAAGGTGGTGAGTTCTTAAAGAATGTAGTGAATAATGAATGATTAGCCTAGGTTGCGCTACATGAGACATCCTTACCGCTGGGCTAATAAAACTGAAAATGAACTATACGAAAAATACAAAACGCGCGCGCGTCTATAAAGAATTTCTCTGATCACCTTCCGCGGATTATCGTATAGTTCAAGGAGGCATATTGTTTGTTGGGGTGTACTGTCCTTTCAAGGCACTAATCAATAACACGTCTGTATATATTACCTTATGTGGGGCACGCAAAACTGCTGTTAAAACAGACTGTTTCATACCTCAGTGTGAGTCTGAGTGGAGTGGTTGGAGACTGAGTAATCAGTTTCCGAGGTTTCGAAGTAATAATATACTGCCTTCGAAAAGGCCCTCTAGAATTCCTCTAGACCAAGGATGGAGACCCATTCTGAAGGCGCGTGTCCAAATCGTCTACAAACTTCAGAACAAATTCTTTCGTGCGCCAATGGGAATTTTGAAGAGCAAAGAAAGGGATCGTAGTCTCCCACAATTATTATTAATTGTTGGATTATTATTAATGCGTATTATAGTTACATTATTTAATTAAATGACAGTATAATTATTATATTATATTTCTAATAAAGGGCTCAAAAGGAATGATATAAAGAAGAAAATGTGGAAGCAAATGGGGCTGATACTAGTTCCAGTTTGAAATGAATATTATAAAATATATTGTCCGGTGTCACCTATTCACCCCATTATCGCCAGGCCGACGCCCCATTGGTAAATATTCAGTCAACACTTCGCACCGCTCCCGATTTGTGTAAAAATATTTCCAGCTCAGCTTTATTTGGTAGCAACGGTAATTCATATATAGTCACTACCTAGTACGATAGGTGTACATTTGTACGTATTGTATTGTACATATATCAACACACACATTCTTCACAATATACATATATATGGTAGCACAAAATAAAAGAATTGGACAGCAATGAATGCTGCGTGCCCAAGAAATCTTTCCGCTTGATATTTTTGGCATGCGTGCCACAAGATCGTCAGCCCTGCTCTAGATTTTGGAAGATGCAGGCAGTATATTCTTTCGAAACGTCCGAAAAATATTATCCAGTGACGCAGGGTCACATTCAACACGAAATGGAATCCTAATATTGATTAGCTTGTTGAAACACAGAAAATGCGCAGAATACAAAACCAGTGCCTGTTGTATATACTCATCAGTGACCTATGCTATATACATTCTGAATGTGACTTGCATATCGTCATGCCAACACAGCCTTCAGTTTTGTGATGTAGTGGTCTGTACACAGTGCCGTCACTAACCATTCTGATTCCACGAGAATAACTTAGTCAAATGCGGGAAAAGTATGTACGAATCCTTCTTCAAGCACGGCTATATATCCGTCTGTTTTGTCATCTTCTGCATGTGGGCCCTACAAATGATGTAATATCTAACGCATTAAATAAATACAAATCTCTATAGCTCATGTGGTTTAGATAAACAGAATATTGACTCACAGCAAATAGGTAAAATCAAGAGAATCCAGCTTTTCAGGTAGTGACATAGATGGGGCACCCAATAAGTATCGTCGTGTGAGGGGCCTCATGGGACCTGGGCGGGGAAGGGGAGATTTGAAGCGTAAAGAATACCACAATTTGTTGTGGATTCTCTTCTTCTGACGGAATGAAGTACTCCGGATCCGTGTTATGAGATATAGGAGTAACTGCCATAATAAAAGTAAGAGATCCCGACGACCGAGTTGCGGCGGACCCATAAACAATTACCTGCGCAACAGTTTTCGGCTGTTTTTTTTTAGGCTTTCGCAAAACTGCGGAAAGGGACTATTAGCTGCGTCGTGTTTCTGTGTCCGTGTGTTCGCATTGAACAAATCGGCTTCCACTGAACGGATTATCGCGAAATTTGATATTTGAATGTCTCTCAAAATCTGTCGAGATAATTCAAGTTTTATTAAAATCTGACAAGAATAACGGGCAAATTACATGAAGGGCAATATATATTTCTGATCATATCTCGCTCAGTTCTTCTTAGGATGGGAAATATTTCTGACATAAGTTATTGAGGATGTCAAAAAACCCCCATTTTATGTTCAATATATATATATATATATATATATATATATATTTTTTAAATAGTACCGTTTATGAGATAATGTGGAAAAATGTTATAGAGCCGGACAGATCACAGATGACTCTATGGCGCATGCGCATATCACGCTGGGCACCTAAGGCTACAAACACACACTCTCAGAATATGTAATACTTATTCCTTTTCCAGTGCAACAATCGTTGCACAGAAGTGCCTATCTTGTCAATTTTTCCGAAATTTTGGTGTGATTTCATTTCTAACTGTATGTGACAATGAGTAGAAAGGTTGCCGAAATGTAAGACTGTGAGACCGCTAACGTCTACATGTCAGTGGACGTGCTTCCATGAATTCTGTTTTTGGCTAGGATACAATTTTTGAATACGTATGAGAATTTTGTATGGAAAATAATTTTATCTGTGATGTAATCTCTTTTTGTGTCGTAGATATAATTTTCATCGCCAACAAGTAAGAATTAATTTCAAGTGTGTTTTCATTTACATTTTTTACGTATCTGATGTTAACACACATTAGAGGCACTACGAATGAACCTAAGAGGAAAGTTTTTATGCATGACATCACTCGTTTCCTACACAACGTCCACATTTTCTCCGTCAGTTTTTCACCGCTCTACACCCTGTATAATGTAACGATACACCAGTTATGTTTAGCATATGAATGTGTTAATTACAGAAAGTAATGTGTATTCAGCGGGAGAGTGGGAAATTTTGGCATTAAAGCAGGGAATATGTGCAGCCTTAGTGACCGTAGCTCACTCCTGCTCTTGTGGGCAGGATCTTCTTGTGTTTGCTCGTTAGGATGTTTGCTCTGCAAGGAACGCAGAACTCTTTTGTTTGCACTATCTCAAGGCTGCTATGGCATGACATTAGGTCAACAGCAGAAGATGCAGTTCGTGACCCTGAGATGAAGGACCAGAAACCGTCCAACCGACTGTTAAGGTCTTCTGTCTCCATCCGTTCGCTTCCACGAACAGATGTAAGGCCGACGGTTCATCACACCAGCTCACACTTGGGAGTGTTGCGGAAGGGCATTGCAAGACCGGCTTTTGTCACTGGTCTTCGAGGGCTGTCTCCGTATATTTTAGTTGAGGCCTGAGTTCGACCACTACAGTTCCATCTTATTCACTGCTAGGTTTGTCTCTCGTCAAATTACAGCGCCAGGAAACTGTACAGCATACAGTAATTTACATTTATGTGCTTAATGTTAAGTTTTTACAACGAAATTCACTAAATTGCTTGAGATACGTTATGGAATACAAATATATTTCCGAACTTCACTAAGTTTCAAGAATATTTTTACAGTTCAACGTCTTAAGCACATTTCGTATATGTGTTGAATGAAATGGATGACTCAGATCCCAAGGACATTTTTACTAACAGGAATTAGAATACCTTACTTTCCTTCTAAAATAGGAACAATAAGCTATGGGTGCATAGTGGAACTACAAGAAGAAATTATTACAGTAGAAAGTATTATAATTTCGGGTACGCTTTAGAACAGACACCAAATCGAATAACTGAAACTCGCTGCCCAACACGTGTGGCGCTGCGATCGTACTGGCGTGTCGCGTCGTCTGCTATAACATCACCTATTGCGTCGTCATTTCCATTATATCACACACCCTCTTCCTCCAATTCAGGTGAGGTTAGGTAGGGTTTTAAGCTAGTACTAGCAATCACATTCATTTATTATCTCCTTCATTAAACGTTGCGTTATTTCTTACGCTATGTGTGTACCTTTTATGCATTTATTGGCCACTATGGTCGTAGAAATGTGTCGTCTGCTTTTGCCTCGTTTACATTACGTCACAGGCCATCCTTTGTTTTAAGCCATTACTATTAATGAAATTAAACTAGAGATGAAGTGTGGTTTTAGGCTACGAGTGTCACTTCAACTCGTTATTAACTTATATTACGTTCCTTTGGATTATTCAGGTTTTCGGTTTGCATTCCGTGTAACTTTTACCGCGTTTTTTTCTCCCACACACAAAGCCACACACTTCCTGTACAGCATTCATTCGCGCCCAAATCGTTCGCGTGTACACTTGCGCTTCCGTACAGTTCTGTGCAGTGTGTTCAGTCTTAAATGGTCGGAAAGATTCAGGAAATCTTCCAGGAATACGAGAAACGCCTGCAGGAGATGCCGTTCATTCCGCGGGGTTCGTACGGACGTACGTCAAGACGGTGGTCCAAACAGGGATTTCATCACGTACCCTTTTCTGCTATCATGGCCTTGCTGTGCACTTCCTAAACGACGCGGGCCTGATTCGGAGTAAGGTGCAGTGGAACACTTATAATCGAGATATGACGTGGTGCGCACATCCTACTTTCTCTGACGGATTTAAGTGGCAATGTCGGAGGATGGTTGCTGGAGTCCGGTTTTCGGCGTCGAGGTCCATTACGACCGGCTCCAGGTTCCAGCTAAGTAAACTAACCTTCCGCGAGATTTCACTTCTAACGTACGGTATCGTGTGCCGCGAACCTGCCCACCGTATCATAGAAGAATATTGCCTCAGTTCAAGTACCGTCGCTGATTGGGGCATGTTCTGCTGGGAAACCATGCTCCTTTTCATGGCCCCCAACAAATCACTTCACGGATATAATGCGGTCTCCGCTCCGCATTACATCCGTGATGGCGGCCATCTTTTGTTCCTCGTTTTAAAGTACGTCCATAATTTCTAGTAAGTCGATCAAAAAAATTTTTGTTACATAAGCAGTAATTTCTGTAGTCAATTTAAGACAGGTAAGAACAATTATTTCAAAAGGGCAACAAATTTTGAGAAAAGTAATGGGCCATGCTGTAAGAGGAACACAGCACAAAGCTTACGAGTTTCATCTTCCTGATAAACTGAGTTCTGTAGACGATTAGTCACTGTTGGTTCAATGATTGCACTGTTCTCTCCATGTACTGATTGATGGGCTGGTTCCTAGTGAGTAATGTTTAAGGCGCCAAACCGAAGTCAGAAAAGAAACAATCCGGGCTAAGTACGACGAAATAGATGCCACTGTCCATAAGATCTTCCTAATTTTCAAGAAAAAAAGGTCAGAGAAAGGGAAAATGAGTTAAAGATAGAAGAAAATAGTACTGTAATGTTGGGAAGAGTGGAATGAAAACCCGCTTACATAAGTGTGTGTGTGTGTGCAGAATGTAAATTGATAAGACTGTAACCTAAATTCGCACAATACACATGAAGGTCACATTTCGAAACACTGCCAGTTTTTCATTCTTATTTTAAGACGCTTGTGGTCTCAAGAAGGAATAATGTATTAAGTTCAATAATATCTCCATAATTTACGCAACACCGAAGGAAACTTCCAGCATGCTGGCAAGTGAAAATCCGTTTATTTTGTCCTGAATTAACAAAACTGAAAAAAAGGCTTCTATTAATATAAAAGCGAAGAATCTAATAAATTAACTTAATTCTGTTCACAGTTTTAGGTGCGTCCGCAAAATTTCGAAAAGCGACTTTTGGTCGCGTCATGTCTCTCTGTCTCCTTCCGTTCGTCCGTCCGTCCGCATGGAACACCTCGGCTCACACTGTAGATATTTTCATGAAATTTTATATTTAGGTATTTTTTAAATATGCCGAGAAATATCAAGTTTCACTAAAATATTTCAAGAATGATGGGTACTTTACATGAATACGAATATACATTTTTGTTCTTAACTCGCTCAATTCTTCTCAAAATGAGAAATGTTTCAAATAACATTTATAGATAAAATCAAAACACACATTTTATTTTCAATCTTTTTTTTAAATTGTGCCGTTATGAGGTAATGTGGAAATATATTGTACAGCTGGGTAGGCCACACATGACAAAACAATATGGCGCATGCTCATTGCATGCTAGATATCTAAGCCTATAAATACACACTCAGAATATTGAATACTTACTGATTTTCTACTCCATCAATGGTTGCACGAACGCGCCTCAATGTTACCTTATACTCCTATACTGCCTCTCTTGTTTAGAAATGAAAAAAGTATAAAAAAAACTTCAAGGGCGCTACGTTTGGGCCATTTCAATCCACTATATCAGACACAAATTTATTGCTGCGGCTACAGTCGCATTAAGTACATACATCACACCAAATTGTTCACGTCACTATAATTCATTAATTATTCTTCACAGGAAAATGTTTTAAAAAATTTTATAAATCTTTATAAGTGTCATATTTTATGTCAAATAATAATTATTTGTGAATCACGGTAGAAAAAATTCGTAACCTTCAGCTGGAGCTGCTTGAATAAAGTAGAAGCCATACCTTATCGACAAGGATTTGAACCCAGCCGGAAGGAGAGATTTTTGTTTAAAATCTACAAGTTTATTTGATCTAAATCCATTCAGCAGTTTCGGAAACTGAACGTCCGTTCCTGTGCGCACGCAGCATGCCGTCTCCTTATTATGACATTACTTCGAACAAACATGGATCAAACAAACTCAATAATAAAACACAAGTGCCTATATTTTGCTGGAAACAGATTGTTGTAACATTATGGGGAGTTACCGATGAAACCGTCAAATTAGTGCGCAACGGGCAGAGATGTGTTACGATGTGCTATTTTAATTGTACAGGTAGAATACAACGTGTAGTTTAACAACTACGCTAATGGTATAATGTCTGTTCATTACAGGATGCGAACATGTAAATCCGATTTCCAATTGCCATCATTTCTGCATGTTGCCGCAGGATAAACATTTGGAAATGCAGCTTTGTTGCTGAGAACAGAATCCTCCTTTGTGTTTTGACAGGCTGCAAGCTGTTGGCGAGAAAATATCCCGCAAGATATGACTCATGATCACTCGGTTGTAAATTTGATTCACAATATACAGGCTTCAACCGCTGTGCTACAACATTTTGATACGCTCAGCCTTTCTCAACATTTTCTGCTTCACGGACCTGTAAAAGGACAGTGAGTTAGCCGAGGAGGTAAACTTAGCTGCTTGATATTTTAGGCCAAAGGCACAAATAAAGTATCTGTCTCTAAATATGTCTGAACTTGTTCGTATAAAATATAACAAACGGAATACACACGTGGAATTTTGCGTAGGAGCTAAATTAAGCTGCAAAACAAGAAATACGCGAAAAAACACATGGAATATACATATACCCCAGTTCAATACAACAATAATTACAAATATTTCATTTGGAAGTAATAATATTTGAAGAATTTCAGGTAGTGAAAATCACAATATTTGTTGAATCGGGTAGCTAGGGGAACAATTGAGTATTTGAAAGAGAAGACAGTGGTCTAGATCACTCTAAACTAGCGTCTTGTTTTCAAATACTGTGTTTGTACACGAAGATGTTGGAAATGGTGCTATCGAAACGGTATTTTTTACTACGAAGTTACTTTTTTCAATGCAGTGACGTTTGACTTCGATATATACACGTACGCATGCGCGCGCGCGCACACACCACACACACACATTTTGCATTGATATGTACATATATAAATGCAAAATCAAAGTCTCATATATATATATATATATATATATATACACACGTGTGTGTGTGTGTGTGTGTGTGTTTTATTAACTACTGTATAATTGTCACAGAAATTCAGAACTTTATTAAAGAATTATATTTGATGACTGCAAGTGGTTTAAGTTCGTGTCCAATAACCATTTTTAGGTGTCTATGCATACCTGCACAAAGCGCCTATTAGCTTCGTCATGTCCGTCTGTCTGTATGTACGAGTATAAGCGCGCCTCTCAGTGGACAGACTTCCATGAAACTTGGTGACGGGGGCTTTTTAAACGTTTTATTTTGATACATCCTGTTGTGTTTGTCTATATAACGAACGACGGCAATGCACCGTCCAACACAACACTTTAATGTCACACACAGTGCGGTGCTACATGTTTCAGTTCGTATGAACCATCATGGGACATTTCTTATTACAACAACTTAAAAAAAAACATAAGCACATTTTAGAATAAAAATGTGCTGTTAGTAATATCTCATTAAATGCAGCTATTTATTGAAATTATAAAAATAAGTCATTTTGATAGTTTACAAAAACATTTTAATTAAAACGTAAATAATATTCCTCACGCTTCTCTCGTTCTAATCCGACCCGCTGGTTCAAATAAAATCAGTCCTCTATGATCTAGTATGTTCGTTGTTATTACAGCACCTGTTCGTACTTCGGGTCGTAAATGTATGAAGCGTACTTCTTTGTAAAGCAGGCTGTGTTCAAAACTGTATATTGTAGGATTTTGTTTTTGTGCGTGTTTAAGTAAAGTAAGTACAGTTTGTTTTATTATGACATACTTTAAACAACACTGCTGATTTACGTTCCTGTTACGTTTTGTAGCGCTGTGTGTCCGTCAGGCGATTAGATACCTTTTGAAAAATCCGCTGAGAAGCACCGAGTAACTTACAAGAGTTAAAAAAAGTACAGTAATTTACACAAGGCTTAAGTACGTTTTAATGCTTCCAGCGACATTAACTCGCCTTAAAAGCGCTCTTTTCATATGAAATTATATCAGAATGTAGGGATATCCAAGGAGGTATACATTACGTGAATGAGCCGTAATATTACATTATTTGTACACGGCCCATCTTTCCATTAACAGTGATGAAAATTCATGTTGTGTTACCACATAGTAGAAAAGTATACCTAGAAAAATGGAGATATATATGCTGGACAGGAATACAGACATATATAGCTACAGAAACACGCAGCTGAATTAACTAATTAAGGAATTAGCTGACACGCCAAATTGGTACTTCTCGAAAAGCTAATATTCAATGAGTAAGCCTAGGAATACCTTACACTTCGTGTACTCTGACGGTGTAATTCCGTCACGTGGTTATCCGAAGTGTGATGATGTGTATTTTGGTAGAAGGGTCCCAAAGTTTCAGTGAAAGCGGGGTACCCAATTACCAAACTACACGGTATGAGATCTCTAACGACCTTAGTTTTCATCCTCACAAATGTGGGAATGAAATTTCGTTTATTACCGTATTTATAAATGCCTACATGTAGTTTCTAATAAATGCAAACCAGCAAGAACGTATTATAAACCATAGTCATGTCTTATGTAAAGTTGGTTCATCAGTGATAATTATTCTGAGTAGCTGTGAGTTTTCAATATCAATCTTGCTTATTATATCAAGGAAGGTACGTTTGACCGATTCTGAGAGCCAGATGCTGAAGAAAATATATGAACCTAAAAACGATTAAGAAAAAGTAGGACGGTTGAAAATTAGTGATTTAAGAAATTCGCAAACAAAATTCTTGCAAAACATTATTAGGAATATGAAATAAAGAATACAAGTGGGCGATTCATGCAGAATAAAGCAGAAAATAAAAAATGCACACTAAGTTGTGATAAGAGAATTTAAGGGAAAAATTCAGTTTATAAAATCTTGTTACAGATGGGAGAATTGTACTAAAATTCATCTCATAGGCTATGCAAGTTTCATAACATTCCCTTGCCTGAGGAAAAAGTCCAGTAGCGAGTTTATATGATCCACAATCCGTGCATTAATTTAATGTGTATAATAGAAATACCAACAAAATATGAGATAGTGGAAGAGTTTTATATACTGTAACCTCCTACATGTTTCGACCGCTCTTGTGACCATCTTTAGGGACGTAATACAAAGAATAAAGGATGATACAGAAACAATTGTTTTTGTCATTTCGATAATTGTATAACTTTTTAGTCTTTTATCCTTCGTATTACCTCCCTCAACATGGTCACATGAATGGCAGAAAAAGTAGGAGGTTATTGTGTATACAAGCTGTTTCACTAGTTCGCATTTTGTTGGTATCACAATTATATATATCCAGTAGCGAGATTTGCAAGCACGATATTGAAACATGCCTACCGCAAAACTGGCGGAGTTTCGTGACTAAGAGACTAGTAGTGGCTCAGAAGCTCTCTGCTTCTTGCAGTCATTACCGCTTGGAATTACCGGTTGACATAGTGACTGTCGTAAATGAGCAATGCAAATGAGTCGACCACCGAGGTAATAGACATGTTCCAATTTCTCAGTAAGATATTTATCTATGTTACAAAACATGGGGGTACGAGCTAACACACCTTTATCAATAACGACGAAGAAAAGGTGTCCTCGAACTGTTAATATTGCAACATTTAACTGTGCGAAACACTGTTTCTGGACCCAATCTTCTGGCCCTTTCCGTATATCTAAACGAGATGGCACGGGCTGAAAACCGATTAGGTCTCACGAAATTACAAGGTGACGTAGTGATCCAATCAATCACAAGCACGCAACCTAACACACGAAGTGTAATTAACCCCTGAATGTGGCTTGTCATCGCTTCATCGGGAGAACTCAGCAGATGTTACACACAATTTAGGATATTCAAATTGCAATATACTTCAAAAATTGAGCCCACGCGAATGACGAACAAGGTACTAGATTAATTTGCTCTGCTGTGTGCACGTCCACATGAAGCCTTTGAACATAGTTAATAAAACGAATCACACAACAGACCGGGCACATTTCCTTTTTCCTACCCTCAAGCGTGAATCTCCTTGAATGATTTAGATAAAACACTATATGGCACTGGATACCTGACTTAAAAGTTCTTACACGAATTTAATATAAATTCATATCCTTTGTAGGTAATCACTACCTTTCTTGATGTTCTGTAGGAGGGTGTATTTGTTTATACTATCTCTCATCCGAACCTTTGATACACAGTATAAAAAAGACGACATTAAAATCGAATATGAAACAAAGTAGGTCAATATTTTAATAAATGAAATCAAAGTCAAATCGCTTTCGCCCATATCCCATCTCTTTCATTATTTTGGACTATCAAATTCATCCAACTTTAAACTGTCTATTGCTACTGCAAAAAAATAAAAGACAAATGAGTCCCATTACAGACCCGAGATGCCCAGAGGGTTCCAGGAAGTTAAGTTTCCCAGATTACATGACAATGGCTCTGGATGGTGGTAAAGTTGTCAGCCTTAGGCACCGGCCGCTTTTACCCCCAGGAAATACTCCTGATACTCATTCCTGTTAGAGGCCGAGTCTATCCCATGGCCATAGTGCGAACGGACGGACTATGTCAATGAAAAATTCCAATGACATCTGGAATCGAACCAACGACCTTCCGATTTGTAGCACAGCACTTTAACGACTGTGCTACCGCGGTCCCAATTGTGACTATACATAAATAAATTAAAATATAAAAATATAATTTATGACGTCTTCCACTGAGATATTTACACATATACGGATTTCACTGTATCAGAATAATAAATCTGCCCTTCTCGTACCTATTCCTACGGCCGTGTGGGCGATCGCTGTGTCAGCTACGTACAGTAAGGTAAGATGACTGACAGGAAGTGGCCAATAATATTTGTCAGATAATATCCCTGTATATTAAATGAAAATGAGGTAAAGGAGGTAAAATTATATAACATCTCAAACAAAGCATTTACAGAATAAGACGCACTCAAAACTGAAAGTACCAAGCCTCGTAAACTTCCAAATTTCGAGTTCGTAGATATGTGATGACCAAGTGCTATGGAAAATAACTACATCCAAGGGAGACGAATAGAACTGGAGAACTCTCTACTTTAAATTCTGCGTATTTAATTTAATGATATACCGTAAATCCATTGCCATATTTAACCATTATTTAATTCCGACCTGAAGGAGATGCCTATTGGTCTAACTTTAAACACGAGGTTATTCTTTCAAATGATACAAAGCTATTAGATACTACACAAAGGAAACAGCCGAAACGAAAATATGTTACTTCTCAAATATAAAGACAAAATTTTCCAGCCATTGTATCTTTACCCTTCCTCAGCATTATTATGTTAGCCACCAATACAAGATACAAGTTTCGAAGTGTCATTACCAAGCTGCAAGTACACTTGGAACCGAAATGAAATTGTAAGTATAAGAGGTTCCATACCATAGCCGGTTTGCCCCTCCAAAAAACATCAAATGAGAAATAGTACCGGGTTTCTTATTCTAGTTCGAAATTGCTTTCATTTTGGAACTTACCAGAATAATACTCTTGTCGCTGTTAAACTGTGAAAGTTCGGCTCCTATCTGAAAGTTTCATTGTTTTTTTTTTATGTTCATGGAAAAATTTTGATAGGCCTAATTATAAAACGGAATATCTTGAGATGAAAGACCTTGCCTGGTTTGTTGTGCTTTCAGTTTCATTACACTATCATAACATGCCAAGGGCACAACTCCGACTTACGGTGCGTTAAATAACGCGGTGCATGTGGTTACCAGCACAGCCAAATTTGAAAAGATAATTATGGGATCACCAAATAATTTTTTATACGTCGCGGACTATATTCATTTTAGTCGTACTGTGGAAGCAAGTGTGTAACACACAACCTTATGAATCACACGTCAGTATTATAACAAACTGAACTGAAAACACAAATACTGAAGAGGCGTCCAGTAACGAAAGCCAGTTAGAATTCTATCAGCCACAAGCAAAATTCAAATGAAAATCTCAAACGATCTGATGTGATATCAGCATACAATACGCTATGCGGAAGGCGATGTAAGTCGTAAGCAGGCATGATATTTGTTGATGGCAAATACACGAAATTTCAAGAGAGAGTTCAGAAATTCCTGTTGGAGCAGGCATAGTAACAGGATGTGCGCGGATTACTTTAAACTAATTGCAAATTATTCGCAAATCAGACACAATAATCACATCCTTCGTGCCTAATTATAAAAATATTCAGCTCTATAAATTAATTTATTATATATGCCTACTAATTAAATGTAATGGCATAATGCATATTACAAGTCATACAATACCGTATTTTTGAGCAGGAAGCCGTTTCTTCATTGAACGGATGTCATTAGCTCTATCAGTATGCTCTGATGTGGAGGAAGTGACGGTTTATGGAGGCTGGAAATCCATTCCACCTTGATAAGGGCGACATCTTGGGAAAAATGTATTGAATTTACTCCCTACAAAAGCTGAAACCCTATAAGACATGAATTTAGGGTTACTGTTTACCACAAATCATTGTTAATTCAGGAGGATTCTAGTCACAAATTAGAAACTTTGTGACTCTCTGATAAAGGAGAGGCCTTCTAGCAGTCAACATTTCAGAAATGGGTAGTACTTTCTTAGACATAGTAATAATGCACGTGGATATCAGGCTTTAGCAATGTTAGTCATGTTGAATTCTATGTGATCAGGATGAGATTTCTAAGAAAGGGGCGTTACTGCTACGATACAGGAAAGTTCACATATGTCAAATTGAAAATTTGTCACTTTTAATCCTTAATATTCCCTCAGAGCAGTTACAGAGTCGTGATACAGTCGTCGGACTGATTACATTTTGAGCACTAGAGGTGGTGATGATGGAAGCCACGCACTCTTCTGAAGCACACGCTATTCAATGGCCCGTCCAATCTCTTAAAAGGGTTCTGCATTTGCAGAATTTATGTTGAGAATTCTAAGCACAACCTATTCCTACTATACTCGCGCAAGCAAAGTTCGAAACCCTTCTTGTAATCCGGAATATCAACGTTCAGTCACTAAGGCGGCAAACAAATAAGGAATTGTATACATAAAATCGCAGATTTAATTAAAGGAAAACTTTGCAGTCCATACTAGGGGTTTTAATTTTAATTTAATTTAATTTAGTTTTAATACTAAACTCTGAAATAAACAAATACATAAGTACATGTATGCTTATTCTTATATGTGGATATGAAAACTGATATTAAAATCCGAGAAAGAGAACAAGTTGAGTGGGATCAGAATAGAGAGAAAATATTTGAATCAGCAAAGTCAAAATATCAAAGGGACGGATAATATTGCACACCGACAGCCTAATGATGCACAAATTCAATGCACCAGGTCGCCGTGGCGCCTAAATTTTGTACAGTTACGCCTAATATTCTGGAGTCCTTACTCTGGAATTTGCTTCATTTCTCCTTTCTGATGCCCAGAATTTTGATTTTATCCTAGATATTTAGAAAATTTTGGACCCCTAAACTAGAACATATTTTATCCCGGCTAAGGTAAAAGAAGTTCTCTCCCGGATAAAAGCCTAAATCCAGACCGTTATCACTATAACAACCTGCACTCTACCTCAGTAACCCACTGACTGCAGGATTTTTTTTACGTTTCATGGGCTATTAGAAAGTATCATTACACATCTGGGCCTATGTGCAATAAAAAGAACAAGATGAAGTGGCCACACAGAGAGGTGGCAACAGTGATTTATCAATACAAAAGTTTTACAAATGTATGTGAGTCTTATTCCGCAACCGATTAAAGAAAAAGGCCCTGAGGAATAAAATCTCAGCTAAATGTACACCGCAGCATTCAGCCTGCGAATAAAAGCCTCCTGGAATAGCTGAAAACAACACAAGAGGCCAGGCCAAACAACGAAGGCTAGTGCCTTTGTCTCCTGCTATACTCGTTCTATACTCGTTAAGTACCAACCTGGACAACATCGGCTGGCTGCCTCACTAATGAACCGCAATTCTGCTCTTCGAATTTGAGAAGGAGCAACGCGCAGCACCAAAGTGACTTCATCCTACGCGACTGTTATCTCGCAACGACGCGGCTATTTCTCAGTTTCTGAGCACCAAAATGGATTAAGAATTGAAGGTACTATGAAATAATTATATCCAGATGCAGCAGCGATAGTATTCTAGATTAAACAGAGTTTATAGCTGTACCCTGACAAATAGCACAGCCGGAATAGTCGGCTAAAATTTAGACAAGAAATATCCACTTAGACAACACTAATCTAGCATTTTATAGGATTAGAATATGCTAACGGATAACCGGCCATGCTTAATCATATTTACTAAACAAAGGGATCAGGTATTATTATTATTATTATTATTAGTAGTAGTAGTAGTAGTAGTAGTAGTAGTAGTGAGGGTGGTGGTGGTGGTGATGGTGGTGGTAGTAGTAGTAGTAGTAGTAGCATCAGCAGCAGCAGCACCAGTGCGTATTCAAAATAACACAATAAGTCACTTGCACAACCAGACTTTCTTTTCCTGTGGCGCAGCGGCCGAACGCGGTCCAGCGCCTCCTAATTCTTGAGGCTGTTAGATCGCACACAACGACACATCACAGTCGGTAGGACATTTGAGGACGAGTGATCAGACCGTCGCAGAGACCAATACCTGACAACACACAACCCTCACAACAGACAATAATCCATCGGGATTCGAACCCTGTCTCAGCAGACGAGCGTCTGCAGACCTACGCGTTAAACCGCGCGGCCATTGGGATCGGCGCACGATAAGACTACAAGACATAAATTTTTCTCGTCACGTTAAACTATTTATAATGGTGTGCCGTCACGAGCGTTGACTTACTTTTCTGAAGTTTGTGTGCATGTGTGTGTGTGTGTGTGTGTGTGTGTGTGTGTGTTTGTGTATGTATGTGTGTGTTTGTGTACTTATGTGTGTATGTGTGTGTGTATGTGTGTGTGTATGTGTGTGT
>Ga0123354_10002544_pt1 | contig 24247 bp, 18 predicted proteins | sample TergutLab28metaG_2_FD_97872 | JGI IMG/M metagenome (GOLD analysis project Ga0123354, IMG submission 97872) | Labiotermes labralis P4 segment gut microbial communities from Petit-Saut dam, French Guiana - Lab288 P4 | ecosystem: Host-associated > Arthropoda: Insects > Digestive system > Gut ... | reverse complement strand
GTGGCGGATGCTTGTGAGTGCGGTAATGAACCTTCGGGTTCCATGAAATGCGGGGAATTTCTTGACTAGCTGCAAACCAGCTAGCTTCTCAAGAAGGACTCTGCACCATGGAGTAAGTAAGTAAGTAAATTACCTGCAATTGTCACTTAATATAGTCTTGTACTGGGACAGGTAAGCTCGACGTCACACGATATCAAAGATGTGTGTTTGAAGAGTGTCATGTCATTGCTGTCCAGCACAGGAGCTTCCTCACCTGGTGTTGCACATTTTCCACCAACAATGCCATATATTTTACACATTATTGGAAACCCATCATCCCACTTCAGCAATTCCTTAAATTTGTTTTTATATTTCCTTGTACTTTACCATGTGCTTGTTCAAATGCGCACTAAGTGCTCCTTGCAAGATCCAGTGGATCCATCATTCATCTCCACTCTGCCTCCAGATGGGCAACCCTTTGGTCGAAATTACAACGAAGTTTGATGTAAAATAAACCAGATTTCCAGACAGATAAGAAGAAAACAGTTCCTTCAAAAATTTAATGGACGATGTTTCTTTGCTTTCTAGTTCACTGACGATTTTCTCAATTGTACAGTAGTTTTCACAATTACACATCTCAGCATCAAGCCACATTCCCCAGCGTGTTAATACTGGAGGTGGTGGATGAGGCAATGATGTTGACTGTTGGATAAATTTCTCAACTACAGTGGAGCTTTCAGAAATATCTATATGTTGGAAATTAAGTTAACAACCTCATGATACTCGAATATCTCCAGCCACTACATGGAGGCCATGCACAAGACATGTTCAGCAGACCATTCTTAGGTATAGCATTTGAAGACCTTCAGTAGCTTGTAGCATGCAAGGGACAGTGTCTGCTACAAACAGCAGGATTCTGTCTCATTTCACTTTATCTTTTCACAAAATTTTCAATACATAATTGAAAAGTATGGCGAATTGTGGTGTGATTTACTTTGTCCAAGACTCCAGAATGTATCAGAAATACACGTCGCCTGGGCAATCAGTGGAGAATGTGCCAACATCTATCGACTGACACCAAGATCTTGTTGTCCCCAATGATGACTCCATCTCTTCTTAAAACGTTTTAATAACAGGAGGCTAAACAGCTCTGTCATAATACAGAATCTGTTGGAACGTTTCTGTTTGAATATTTTCCACAAAACTACTGAACTGCTTGTTCCTTACTTTATTCGGCAGGATGTATGCTGAGATTAGCACTTCACATAGATCCGTGTGAATCTGAAGTTTTGCTTGATGACGATGTTTCTGAATATTAAAGAAACAGTTTTTTGCCTCATTTCTTTCATGGAATGCAAGCATAGATTTTTTCGGTGTTTGGTTGTTCAACCATGCTCTTGCACACAATAACGTTTTGAGGCCATAACACTAATTTCATATAATTTACACAATAAAATTTTACCATCTGTGCAAAAATATTAGCCCAAATCTTGAACGAAACCACTTAATCTTGCACTGTCCGAAATTTTCACTTTCTGCATTTTAGCAACAGGACAGACTAGAACAGAAAGACTAATAAGTGATATCTGGAAATGCGAAACAACGTGTGAGGCTAAGGGCAATTGGAGGCAGTGGGTATAAAAGTCAAAATTTCCTAGCACAAGGGGGGGGGGGGGGGGGAATTTTCTGGCGACAAACTGCTTAGAAATGCCACAGTCCGGTATGGAAGGGACACGGCTCATTTCTGGTAACTAGATGACTTGTAAGACATTTAAGGAATCAGGCGTGATGGGGTGGGTATTCCAAGGAAGATCGGGTTCTACAAACTGATCGAGGATAAATGTACAACGTAGCCACGTCGACATAACGAATCGTACGCAGCAAGCACCTTTCGGCTATCCCTACCGAGGCTTTTCCTTGCTTTTTCCTCAGTCGTAAGATGACTGCCAGCGTGTAACACGCAAACACCGCGCACTGCCCGCACTCGCCTCAGATGTGGCGACATCACCATAAGCGCCTGACTTCTGCCGCGAGTCTGTTAGACCTCACCACTCCGGGTTTAAACCCCAGAAAGCCATCCAGCCAAAGTTACGCCCCCCCCCCCATAAAGGCCTTCTGCACATTGACCAGTGGCCCTTAGTTTGTCCCCGTCGAGGTCCTCAACTGCGATGGGAATTCGTTAGCGTAAGCGGAAACCCCAGTTACAATTTAAAGTGTCTGTTCACGAGCACCCAGCGATGTGGCCAAGTGCAGGAATGGCTACAGAGACCGCGGGACGTCGAAGTGCGCTAAAGCACAAGTCTCCGCCCTTAGCTTTGTGGTTGGTTGGGATGGGTATTCGACTGGCCATGCAACATAACTTATTAGCGACTACTGTCTATGTAAAAACATTGGTCACATCAGTGACAGGCAAGGAAAAAACATTACTGCCTGTCTTGAAATGCATTCAACTCAAAACTGAATTCAATACTTCTGAGACATGTAAAGTGAATTATATTTCCACAGAACACCCTTTAAAACTAGAATATATCAACACATGCCCAAATGCCCGAAGAAGCCTAAATGTGCATTTACGCAAAATGAAAACCTATTATTTATGATCTGAACGCCTCAATTCAAGCTCCAATTGAGTTTAGGTTGAAATAACTGGTCACAATAATAATATGACGTTATAAAGACCCGAGCCGTATTCATAGTACATATGTACATTGGCAATAAAAGACTCTTAAAGGGAAATGTGATTATGCTGATTTCCTTTTACAGCAAAACATCCGTGAATCTCAAACATGTACCTTAGTGCCACTGAAAGTCCCTCCTTGGCAGTAAGACATCGCCCCTTGTTTCGTATCTGTGTTTTGAAACGAACCTTGAACGGCTTTGTGTAATTTACTGCAGGATGATACACACACTGAAACATAATTAAATAAACTCCCTACGTCTTTCCCAGGTTCGTCAAAAAGAGTGAAAAATGCTCCATTAGTTATTATAAATGTAAAGATAGGGTGAACACACAATTTCCTGCTCCTTTTCTTTCTTTTTCTCTTCCGCACCATGTTCAGAAATACTAATATCATTATTATTTGTTCCGGCTCCATTGTCAAAACTGGAACTCGGTCGGCTTCACTGTGAGGGCATTGTCTGACACTAGTGGCCCCTGTGAAAGAAGCCTGTACCTCTGTATTATTTTGACGTCAGCGACCAGCTTAAAACCCCCCCGCCATTGTACTAGACCCGGTTTGGATGTTTTAAGTAAAAGAAGTGTCATGTCCCTGCCGGGAAATGAAGTCCGCTTTCTTGGTTGTTCTGTCTTCAGTTTAGTAGCAATACTGACCGTAGACCAATTTAGTCACGTTGAATTTCGGCATTCACCGTCTTGAAAACAACTGATGATTCCGAGTTTGAACACACAGACTTCTGTTATTTAAATCTTTGTTTGGAGACTCAACAATTAAAAACGGAAATGAAGTAAAAATAAATGCCATGTATCCACTGGATTGGGCAAAGAGGACATAACAATACAACCGCAAAACGTGATGCATTAATTCTTTAAAGCATACCCAGCTTTGTCAGATTTTTTGTTGTCACAGTGAAGAACATGAAGGGTTGTGGAGTCTGGTGGGAAAGTACCTATAATTCAGAGAAGTTTACTGCCCCCATCTTTACTTTCCTTTATTTGATAGAATAATTAGAAACGTAATGCCACTGACGTAACATCAATTTTGAGGTACATGACAAATTAATGCCAAGTTTGATTATATGCATTACTGTTATGAACTTCAGTTACCAGTTGGCAAAATCAGTGCCTCAAGTATATGGACTCCCATATTCTTCAAGCACTTTGACAGCCATGTTAAATCAGTTTTTATTACTGCTTCTACAAATGACATTGGGAGCCACTCAGTAGATTACTTCAGTCAAACACTGATATTCTTTGATAGATTACAAAGATACAAAGACCCTACAACCTGTGTGCTTAATGGTTTACTACACTAACGAATATAGAATTAAGTAATCTTTGAAAAGCATGTCACTTTACAGTATAAATAAAAAATTATACAATTTATTGCTCCCTAGGCCTAAATCCAAAACATAAAATGAAGCATGCCTATGACCACCAGTTTAAATTTATGTTCATGTGCAGACAGCACTCATGGTGAGTCAAGTCACTGGATGAGCCTTGTGTTCATTCCATGTAAACAGAACTGCTATGCCACATGTTTCACCTTTGAAAAAGGAATTGACTACATATTACGTGTATATAATTAAATTTATTCTTTCTCAAAAAGAGACTCTTTTCCTTGCATCCTCATAACACACATCAAATACATATTCCTTGTAAATTACATTGTAAATTTATTCACAATTACACAATGTACAGTGATCAACATAAGCATTTTCAAATGATCTGTCCAGATATCGCGCTACTATATCGTGTGTGTGTGTGTATATATATATATATATGTATGTGTGTATATATGTATATATATATATATATATATATAGTTATAATGCTGATAAGGATGACACTTGATTCAAGTAGTTTGCCTGGACATGTCAAGAAGAGGTTTGCTTATACATTGTACAGTATCACTACCCTTGTTGTCATTACTACAAATAATGTTCTCAACACACAACTCTTGTATCATCTAAAAAGATGAAAGAAAACACATTAGTCTTACTATTCAAAGAAAATATGCAATAAACAAGTGTCACATCAGATCGAGGTGGATTTGACTCACAAAAAACTCAAAATGAAAGTGTCTCACAAGATACCCCCAACTGGGGACGGTTTCAGTTATGAATATTGAAGTGTTCCATTTGTATTTTGTTTACTGATTTCAACAAAGATTCAGAACAATTATTATAATACTACAACAGTCATTTCACTTTTGTACAAAAAGACAAAAGCATTAGTTTTTATAAGATCTTTTTCAATCCTCTCATATTCCTCAATTTCAATCTTTCAGACACAATAATACTTCACACATATGATCTCCATGAATATTCAAGTACACTTGCACTCATACATCCACACTCGAAACGTGCACGCGCACACACACACACACATGCTACACAAGATTTTTTTATTATAACAACATGTATTCAATGGCTTGCAGACTATTTTTGTTTTATCAACATTGTTAATGTTTATTTCTTTATTATTTGTTATTTTGTAATATACTGTTGTAATTTAGCAAAGTTCACATCTTGGGGAAAAATTAAAACAGACTTACTTTCCACTTCTTCTGTACCAGTCTTCTACAGATTTTGACTCCTTTTGGGAGTCTTAGTTCATTTCAGTTCCAATTCAGAAATGTTCCCAAACAATTCATTTGTAAAACAAATTGCAATTGTTAGGAGGGCAGAGGAGGTAAACAAAATTTTATTCCTGATTTGATTGCCTTTGCAACTTTCACACCCAACAATAACAATGACATATGATTCTTCTTACACAACTGTAAATGTAAGGGCAGCATTCATGAACAAGTTTATATTGTTACAATTATCCAATCTAACCGATAAACTGCCATGGCAAGTGCAATATCAACTGGTATCCTACTTATACACACATTATGGGTGTCTACTGGTGATTGTAACTTGTTTTCACCTAAGGTGGCCACTGTGTGGGTTTACCAGCTGATCCATTCTTGGATGATCATGTTCCAATCAATGTTTTCAATGGAAGCATATGGCTCCAGCAACCACACTGCTCATATCCAAATTGCAAGATTTAGAAAACTGAAGCATGTTACACTGGACATCCGAATATGGATAATTTACTGCCTGTACAAATGATCATGACGGTTACAAACCAAAATATTTTTATCAAACATTATATTTACCCAAACATAACAGCACAACATGCTGTATTCTCTATGGACCAAAGATGATCTGCTTTTAAGGGGCAACATACAAAATTATGTATCAAAACTTAAAAATGATCTTATTAGTGCATGCATATCATATTTAAGTAAATACAGAACTTGATAACAATATATATATATATATATATATATTGTTATATATACATATATGTGTAGACTATACAATGTATTTACATTAGTCATGCTGTACTTTTTCAATAACCAACTCTTATCCACAACAAACCATTAATGTCGGCTACATGGTTACCTGCCAGTAACACAATCACTTTGGTCACAATGTTTATATATCTCTAGTCATACATCAACTGAAGTAGTCACAAGATGTGTTTTGCCACAGTATGAAAAAATAGACAAGAGCAATGTAAACAAAAAAAAAGTTATAATAATAATGGACTAGCAATACAAGTTTTAATTATTTTCCTGTTCAATTTTTATACATTTCATAAAAACGTTGCAATATTATGGCAGCAGAAGCAGTTAGTGAAGATGACTAACACCTATAACACAGGACTCTCTCTCACAATCACACTGGATCTCAGATATCAGACTCCACTATTTGTACCTTATCCTCTTTCATGCACTGCAAAGGACAGCATTATAACAAAATAATCTGCAACAAAACCATGGCATATTACTGGACAACAGAAAATTGCAACATTTCTTCTGAAACTCAAAGATAGCTGCATAGTTCAATCTCTTCAAACTCTGTGGATAAACGGCTGTATGATTTAATCATCATGATAACTTGAAGAAGAAACAAAAGTTCAACACCAAACGATTACATTTCAACATCACCCAGACTTTACCAGATTACTGTTATTGGAAGCAACCAAACAAACCAGTCAATGAAACTGACAGTTTACAGTAATTCTAGGAGCCTGCAATTAGTCAGATATGTGGATGTTTAACTACAGAAAGTGTCTATGCCATAATATTATCCCCCAGATCACATGCTATCTGTAAGAATGCCACCAGCTGAAAGGCTAATGAGATTCAAGATTCTGTAATGATAATTATTCTTTGCTTATTACTGTATTTCAAACCATTAGATCCCCTAACCACTTAGTCTTTATAAACCTTCATGTTTGGTTTTTCTGTCTCAATATTCTGGAGTGAATGGATTTTTATATTAAATTTTGGTTGCTACTGTAGCTGACATTTTACACACTGATATTTAAATGTGGTAAAATTCAATTATATCAATTAGTAATTAAAATGGTTAAGTTTTATTCAGGTGAAATGTTGGTTAGTTGCACAGGTCTGTATTCTTCATTCTGGGAAAATACACACTACAGCAAACCTTCACCATTTGCAGGATTCATGTTCTTGAAAATTCCCATGAACAGTCAAACAACTAAGCCCAAAATTAAGATCTTATGGGAAAAATGAGATAAGGAAAACCAAGACGCAATCATTTAAACACGACGACAAATGTGTTAGTCTTTCCTGGAATGATGGTGTTCCTTAATGAATGTTGTCATGTTGACTGAATGGCAGAGTGCATGACGGAGGGACGGACTGAAAACCAGTAAAGAGACAAATTTCAATTGCTTTACCTTCTCCTGCATGTCTTTACATACTTCCACGTATGGCATTAACAAGGGTCTGCTGGATGCAACAAAATGAGTTCATTGCAGCCTTTCAAAACAGCCAGGGGCAATCAGTGGAAAGTGTAAAGTTCATCCTAGAACAGACCATGAAGGCCCAGAGTGGAAGTAGAGCTAGTCTACACTTTCTTCAACCTCAGTGCTAGATTGGGGCAGGTGGTCAACACCATGCCCTGGCCCCTTTACCCCCTGGCCAGTCTTGGACGGTTGCAGAAAATCTCACCACCACCAGGATTTGATCCCCGGACCATCCTGCCCATAGCAAGTTGCTACACCAACTACACAATCCCAGCCCACGCATTCAGAGTATTAGGTACAAAGAATGAATGTGCACATTGTATGCACTGTGGGCCAGACTGCAGCTTCAAAACGTCATATTACTATCCAGATTGCTGTTGCCTAACAAGTTGCAGATCTATCTGAATATTACATGACTCTCTGACACAAGAAAAGTGTTAGGAACATTTAAACAGGATAGGGGTGCAGAGGTCTGCAGAACCATCTTGCTGCAGAAGGCAGAACATACCACAAGAGTAAAACAACATTCAGACATATACTCAGAGAGATCACCCTAAACAAAACAAAAACTATTTTGATGCTCCTGAGATGGGTGTGCATTTGTCCATGTGCACCATCCCTTGCACACCCATGGTTGTCCTTGGAATTGCCCTTGCAGTGTTGTGTATATATAAGTGTGTACACAACACAAGTATTTACACACTTCAGTCTTGGAACAGTCATTACCCACATACAAAATGGTTCTACAAAACAATGCACTTCTGTTCAGCATGGAAGCTGACGGTTATCCAAAAAGATTTTATCACTTTTAGTCATTGTGAAACTGCAAGTTTTACAAGCTTTACATCTAAACAAATCTGCAATTCATTGGATCAAACATGAGCACATGCAGAGAGCAGCACATTACTTTTACTCTTTTGTAATGAACTCATGAATGCACATATATAAAACTTATTTTGACCAAAGTAACTTCAAATAATTCTGGTGTATAAAGGCAAAATTAACTTCCTCTCCAACATCTGAACCACTGAACATACAGAACTATCATCACTGAACATCCGGGCTTCAAATATTATTAGGTCAGATTTCAAATATGAGACATAGTGACGGCCTGTTCCACTGGGGGGGGGGGGGGGGGGGGAGAAGTTTTTTAAAAAGAGAAAAAGGAGGGGCCCGTTTCCCAGGGGGGGGGGGGGGGAGGAGACATTCTTTACAGGACAGCACTTCAAAAGACTTAGTCAAAAAGTCTAATAACATTCTTAAGTTAAGCAATAAAGTTTATAGTCACTGGCATTTAGATACCGTTTTGAACCACATCACAAAATTAAAATACGATATACATACACACGAGTTTCAGCAAGAAGTGTTGCAATTTTAATATCAATATGCAGTACACAATTTTGTTCAGACTTGATATAATGACAAAAGATGCTAAAGTACCTCTATGCATAAAGGTTGTGTTGCAATTAAGTCAAGGTGGTTATTCTTCTAAGGTTACTTCCAACCTGATTAACAGGCTTTGTGCAGGCTTCCAATTTATAAAAATCCTTCTATTGCAAATGAGTACACTTTACACAGCCATAAACAAAGGAATGGCCATGTTTATTTTTTTTTTGTAATACAAAACCAAAACACAAATTTACAATGGCTTCTACAACTCCAAATGTTGCAAATTACCACACTGATCCTGCCACATCTGCTGTTGAGGACTTCATTACTGAATATACTACTAAGATTTTTCTTACTAATGAATGGGTATCAAATACCATGCATGCCTGCCAACACTTTCAACACTATTTCAGAATAAAACTGTAGTAATTTAACAGGTTAATGTATGAATAAATAATACTAATAGAGATAAATAATACATATCATTGTAAAAGCAATAAAAGGACAGTACAATATAACAAACTAATAAACAGCTGTTAACAATACACAATACAAACAAAATCTACAAGTGTAAAACATTATCAACAATACAAGTGCTCTTTCTCGTTTCAAAATATATGTGTATATTTATATATATATATATATTTATTTATTTATATGTGTGTGTGTGTATGTATTATTTTCCTTAATTAATGATGGATGAAACTTTTTGCTCATTACATACACTATTCTCTCCAGAACAAACTCAACTGCACATAAAACGTCAAGACTGTTCAAATTATTTTTCACTTATCACAACTGTCCACACTCAATACCCTCCTTTCTCTGCTCTTCAAAATCTTTTTAAGATTCTGACAGCCATGTGTAATCCAAATTCCATATTGTAATACTCCTATAATATAGTTGTCAAAAAACCTACACGAGTTTCGAACACCAATCACACTAACTGAAGACAACAGCCCCTCTATTGTGTTTGCAAACGTGCACAGGAGGCATAAACACTTAAAACATCAGTCAAAATTTTGAGGTTCTTATGGCGATTAATATAAAAATTATGATTTCCTGGGTTGTGACATCAGGTATGAATATGTTGGAGTACAGTATGCCTTCAAAATATTGGTCCCACAAGACCTTACTCTTAGAACTTTTACATTATGACATCAGAGAGAAATTATATGGCAAACACAACTGAGACAGGCTGTAAGAAGTTACATCTTATGCAAAGACCATAGGCACTGACAGTAGTCACATGTTTGTATAAGACTTTTTAAAGGCGAAATCATGCGACACAAACACGCAGAAGCAACACAACAGGACTAGAAGAAAAACTGTGCAACTGCCAGACAGTGAGACAGCATAACAGATCTACAGTACTGTAAACAGAACGAAGAAATTTTATAAAAAAAATTTGATATCTGCATGGTGATACAGACTCACACTGTACTCTTCTAAGTTACAACACTATGCAGTCTGGTACGTGCAGATAGAGGAATATATGTTATGTGAAATATATGTACCCACGTACCAGAGTACATGGCATCATAACCCAAGATTACAACTGCATTAAATCATGCTGTGATGCAGTAAAATGTGTTCTAGCATTAGTGTGAAATGTGGTGTCAAGATTTTCTAAAGCAGATGCCAAAAATGTTAACTAACATTTTTGGAGTCTCTCTTGGTCAAACAAATGAAGAAGTAAGACCAGATGTGTGTATTTCACGAAGGACAATGCACTGAAAGGCAGGATATGGAGTTCAACAAAATCTCATCTATGTTCAAAAAATAACCAATCAGAATACGAATGCTTTAAAGACCCTTGACAATCAAAACCTGGGACCCTGTTATAGAAATGAAACATTTTATGTCTTGGGACAACATATTTGAATTAGTACTCCAGTAAAACTGGGGCATGTTCTGCAATGCAAAATCTGACATTCTCAAAAAGGCATCTATGAAAATTTACCATCCTGGAAAATGGCACAGTGTCAAATGGTAAATAGTACTGACATATTTGAGGAAACTGCTGCTTCGATCTTCAGGGTAGTCTTCTTGGACTACCACTGACGACAAGAGGCTGCCAGCTCCACCCAAAACATGTGAATGTTCAAGCAGCACAGTGTTTCTACAGTCAAATTTTTAAAGCAAGAGACATAAATTCATGCCTAAGAATTAATCCACTCTCTGTATCAGTCTGGGTAGCAGATGGTATTTCACAAGCTGCAGCTGCGATAACAATGCTGTTACTTGTACAATGTATGTGTACTGTGTTCTTTTCATAATTTAACAAGCAAGATCTTACACTCACAGTAGATCATTTCTGACACACCAGTGTTTGTTACTCACATTTTAAAATGCCAAACATTAAGGACAGACTTTAAAATTCCTAAGAATTCAGTTCCCTTTGCAACATTATCCTTAATACTTGTATACAATAAGATGTCAAAGGTATGTCAAACATAAAGATATATGAATAAATCTCTTAAAACATGTCCACATAAATGGTGTAGCAAAAACAGTTTTGCATTTCCATTTCCCAACCACAAAAAATTAATTTAGACATTACAAGGTAGCACATGTTGTACAGTAACCACAAGTGCATTAATTGGCACACCTTTCCTGATGCACCCAAAGACTGGTGTACCTGACCTAACCACATTCAATAAAAAACAGTATCTCCAGAAGCACTTCTCAGTACTTATGCCTTTACATGTTTTAATAATCTTCTATGGTTTGAAGTGACTAATTCTTGAGATTCCATTATGATCCAAGCAGTGATCTGACAATGCCAAAGGTGTGTAAATTTTTACTGTTTGTGTTTTGTACTGCTGTGATACTCCAGCTGGCCTGATGTCACATGAGACCATTATACCCTGAGTTAGAAACTAGCCACCAAATCTATAGCAGCAATAGATATGTCTTGTCATTGTTAAGATTTACTTTAATAGGATACAACAGTCTTTTCTTCTGATTGAATATATGCAATGGTTCAGGTATGTGAAACTCAAGGCTTTCTGATTGTAAAGTTGAACAATTTGTGTGTAAATTTTCGTGAATCCCTGCTGTTTTGGACAGTCTGTCACTATCAGTTGCTAGAATATCTGATAGTTAACTTGGCTTCAAGACAAAGCACACACTAAAAGGTTTCTTCTGGAACACTCTTCAAGCATGTCATTTGATGCTGTACAACATGTCCAATCACGTATTCTGGTTAAGCAATCAGATTATCACGTTACTATAAACTCCCCTGAGGACAACATACATTCTATCACTCAAATGTAACATGGAACAGTGACTCTGCTCAAATTGAATGCCACTAAATCAATGTGACTTCTACCCACAGAATATACCTCACAAGCTGCATTGTATGCACATAATCAGATATGATGAAACATGGATGGTTGCACATGCAGTGTTTATGTTACTGTTGTAGTAGTTTCTAATATTCATCAACTACTAAGGTTACATACAGACATAATGGTCAACATTAAGGTACCATGCAGGAGGTACTGGGTAGGCGACAACTACGTAACCTGCACTACTGTACATATTAAAGGATAACTGCTGATCATGAGTAAAGCATATTACTGTGCTGAACACAAGGAAAAACAGAATTACTCTGAGCATAACCTCTCTCAGTGCTATTTTGTCCACCACAAATCCCACACGGACCACCCTGGGATGGAAGCCAAGCCTCCACAAGCAGAAGCTGGAAATTAACTGGCATGCTGATAAGATCTGTTCTGACTTGGGGTGACGAAGTCTCTAACGTAACTACACAAATTGGCGCTGCACACTTTGACTTGTGTATGGAGAAATTATCCAATTCCCAAAATGCTGTGAACTACTTCGTATAAGAGATGAGTAACAACAGAAACCCAGTAACAGTAGCTGCAACATACCAGAACAAGAACCATTCATAGTGCTGATGAAATACATGGCAGTAGTGCCAACTTCATGAATGCACACTGGCCCATGGTGACTGAATGTAAATCAAGAAGTAACAACCCCATACACTCCTGCTGAACAACTAATTTTATACCCACATATTCTGTTTGAAATTAAGAACTTAATTTGTAAGCAACTAGTTTTTGAAGATAAAACACAAGAAGAAACATTACATAACCACCAAATAACCAGTTATTTATCTTATACAGAAACAAAAACATAATTTTCCCCAATTATGCATGTTCAAATAATAATAATAATAATCACTAAATTAAAATAATTCATCCCTTTAAACAAGTATGGTGATTAAAAAAAAGTGATCCTTGGGCATAGACATAGGGTGGGGTTTAAGGTTTTTCAAATCTCCTTCCTAATATAACAAGAGAAGCTTCTTATCTAACAAAATTTTGTTATAAAGAAAGATTTGGTAATAAAGGAAGTAAAGTACATGCCAGCAGCAAAACACAGTGTCTACTCAATGAATGGCGACTCCAAAGCCAAAACAACCTCCTTAAGAAATATGCCAGCACAAAAAAAAAAGATGTTATTACTGTCTTCACCATTACTAACTTCATAGCCCTCACTGTAGTGTCTCTTCTCAGCAAATTAAAATTTCCAGTTTGTATTTTATGATAGTCTGAACAAACTCATGGCTCCTGACCTCAAATCATATTTCTTTCTCTCGACTTATTACAATGACAGTGCAGTATACCATGGATGTAGTCTGAAACATCATCAAGCTGCCAAAAGCTTAAAAAATAAATACATAACTTAACAATGATAAATAACAGAATTCCATCTCCGAATAATATAAATGAACTGAACAAACACCTACAGGTTCAATGAAGGAACAGATGATCACCTAATTGTCTTTGGATTTTGACACCACTTAGGGATGTAAGGTGAAACCAAAATTTCTGAGGAATGGGTTGCCCCACTTTCAGTGACAAAATTATGACTGGACAGATGCTGGTAATTTGGGAAAAGGAGTGGGCTGATTTTATAAGCAGGTTGCAAGGAACTTGGCCACTCAAAAACATGGAAAGAGAGTGTGGACAGATCTCTGTCTAGGCCAAAAGGAGTGCAGAAGAGTAAAGGTGAAAAAACCAAGATATTTAATGGCCCTTGTCATGGTCCCACACAGTCACAAATGTGAATGAGTATACAGTGCCATTACATATATATGATCCTTTCCCTGGATCTAGAAGATGGTAATGGAAAGTGAAAAACAGTAAGCCCCATTTATGATAGCACAGGGAAGGCAGTGTTGCCTCAGATTAAATTGTACATTTCTTGGAGAGCAGTTATTCTACCTTTTTTTCTGCATATTCGTGGGCAAAACCCAATGATCCCTGAAGATGGAGGCATGTTCCTCTGAAATATCACTGACCACCGACAATCCTGCACTGTGTGAAAACCAAGAAGACATCACTTGATCAACATCTACCATGAAAACCTGAAAATCTAAACAGGAAAGGGCATGAGTTAGTCAACATTCACTGCTCCACTGCTCATGTCAACCAGTTGCAGTTTCTACTGATGTAATTCAATGCTCAATCAAAATCATATTCTGGCACATCAGTGCATAAAAATGTATCAACTTGACACAAGCATTAATGAAGATATTACTTGTTTGTTGAAAGAATAAATGTGGCAGCTTCAGAAACCTCAGAATTGTCATTACACTTACACACCCTGTACATATGGCTCTCTGTCTTCTTCCTGTCTCTCAACAGCCAAATGACAAACAAACACAAACATTTTGCCCTGAAAAGACAATACACTCTCAGTTCAATGAACATATTTTTAATCAGAAGCTTCATTCATGTAAAGAGCTGCACAAAACAAGGATGAAGAATGCTACTACACAACCACAAAGATGACTGGTTATTGTATGAAGGAACAAGAGGTATTTTTTATAGAATTTTATGACTAATGAGGAAATCAGAAGTTGCTTAATGAAAGAGTCTAAGAAGAAATCCACAGACCGGAAACATCCAAGCTCACCAGTGAGGACGAATTTCATGAAGCAGGCACCAGCTGAAACAAAATTATGCTTTCTTTTGTGACGAAGAGCACCCAATTTTCATCCATTACACAAGACCAGGTGGGTTAATGAACTGTGCTCCCTAATTTCACCAGCTACACTGCCAAACACCGAAGAAAGCAAACAAGATTCTCTGCTCCATGATAACAAACACCCTCGTTCTGCCAAAATGTGTCAACACCATCTGCAAATTAGGATTTAGGAACATCCAACTGGATGTCTAGTGCTCTTATACAGCACTCTCAGTAAGGTGTTCTAGAGGGATTAGGGAAAGAAAGCACTCATATAACTCTGGATTCATGGGCAAAAGAAAGAATTCTGTGCTTCTGAAATAGTGATCATGATCTAAAAAATGTGAAGCTGTCTACAGGTGAAAGTAATATGAACACCCTCATATGAAGGCCAGTGCTGCAGGATTTATTGGCTTCACTGTTTTTGATTACTGAATACTTTATACCTGAACATGACACAACACAGAAGATACAAACTGTATTCCATTTAAAAAACAATTTAGTAAAGTACAGAAATTATTTCAGTTGTCATGTGGACAAAAACTGCAACAGCCTATAAGAAGGGTACAAATGGAAGGACAATATGGCACCTTCAATCAATGCTGACATGGTAAATACACATATGAAAAGAAGGTTGCCTGAGTGGGACTTTTGTCACAAGTTATGATTTTAAAATACAAATAACAGATCATTTAATTACCCACTTCTTCAAAAAAGTATATATTACAGAAAATTATAAAGAATATCATCAAAAACCACTTTAATTACACGTACCAAATACACAACATTTATTAACTGCATATATGTACTGTTTCTCCTACATGTTTCGGTGTTACACCATCATCAGGGAGAAATTTATGTCCTTTACTTAAAACCACATGCTACTACTTGACCAGGCACAACACAGGAAAGGATAAAGGGTTTATGTTCTTTACTCAAAACCACGTGCTACTACTTGACCAGCCACGACACAGGGTTTACTTATGAGTTTTACATCCAATGGACCCAATCATAATTTAAAGAATGATGAACATATATTGTCACAAATTTGCATAATCCATGAAAGCAACAGCTGATCACAGCCAACCATATGCACATATGTACAGTAACTCCCCACATTAACATAATATTCAACGTACATAAATTCGACTTTACATAAATTTTTGCTGGCTGGTGCTAACTTAAAAAAATCATGGAAACATATTTTGCATTATTATATTATATTTTCTTAATCTTTTTTGTAATTTTTCTTGTGCACGAGACCAAAAAAAAAACTGAAGTACACTGAATTTAGGGAAATTCCAACTTACGTAAAATTCAACTTGCATAAAGTTCCGTGGAACGCAACACTTACATAAGTCACTGCGTGGCTGTAATATATATAAGATTTTTTTTTCATAGATTTTAAGGTTTTTAACATAAAACACAGTAGTGCAACACCTATGATGAACCACTGTATAAATTACTGCCTTCCGCAAATGCAAGCTGTACTTTTTATACTAGTATTTCCGACGCAACCATTGCAGAAACCATAGACAACACCTGCGTAACATCATGTGGTTTAAAATAAAGGACACACAGTTCTCGCTGATGATGCTGTAAAACCGAGACATGTGGAAGATGCACAGTGAATATATACAATTAAGCAATAATGTGCATTTGGTTGGTGTAATTAAAAGTGTGTTTCATAATATGAGAATGCATGGAATGGAATACTTCAATATAAAAAGAATATCAGTTGAGTTTCGGTCCCAGAGAGCTTCCTTTACTTCAAGCAAATGTCTGTTAGCACTGCAGAGAAATTCCATACTACTACAGCAGCAAGAAAAATTCAAAACTTGTAAATCCAATCATGAATACCATTAAACTCCTTACACAACTGCCATTATGATGCATTATCTTTCTTTTACAATATAATTACATGATAGACATTATAACAAATGATATTTGCAATTATTCTTTAAAATGCATTAATAATACAATGTTGCTGCAGTGTACACAATGAGTTTCCTAACATATCATCAGTGTTATCACCACAGATTATACTCATAAAACTACATTTGTTCCATGACTCACTGTGCAAACATTACAGTCTCTCAGACCAGGAGTATGCATCTGCTTGTTAAACAATGAATAGGAAATTTTATCAACAGTTACCACATTTTCTATGAAATTATTTTCTAATTTAATTTCAATATTTAGAGAAGGGTTATATTCTCTGAACAGACCTTCAATAATTAACTGCTGATTGGCTTAAGGTCAGAGTGATCAAACTACACATTTTAGCATTTCAGGGTAATTAACAGTACCAGTGTCAACAAAATGAGCTAATGTTAAGATCAAACAAAGCCAACTCTTATTACTTGCCATAATTAATTTAGGTGCCTGCACTTACACAATGTAAATAAAGGCCAATGCTACACAGAAATTAATGTCTTTATGATTCCAAGAACACAGGGTAAGTAACTGCAGCAGGGATATGAGAAACCTCCCTCTCCTGCACCTCCACTGAGTTCGTATGTTAGTACTCAATGTAGCCAGTAAGATCTGATTTTGTATCCTGGCACCACCAATATGAAAAAAAGGTCTGAGTGTATACATTGGTGCCAACTGTACAAACAAAGATCTGAGTTTTTGTATCTAGGCACCAACTATACGAACAATGATCCGATTCTACATCTTGGCGCCAATTGTAAAAAACAAGATGTCTATATTTTGGAACCAACTGTACCAAGCAAGATACCACCACTTTCCTTCCATGTAATAAAGAAACCTTCTGCTTCATGTGGGCACTGAAAACAAAGTTTGTAAGCTGCAGTGATTGCTGTGGATTGTGGGATAATTATTATTGTGACAATGGATGAATGAGAAAATAAACAGAGATCTAAGAAGTATATAACCTGTGAGTTACATTTTGTGTTGCTTTACTTTATTAACAACTTTTCTGCTATATCTTGGCTGATTATGCAAATTATGCAAACAATTCCAATTTTTCCTGGGTCCTGTCCAAATTCAGAATATCATCATCTTTAAAATTCTTTGCTCTGTAACTGTAACAATAAACAAACATGACCACTTCCCATAAAAACAGATGGGTTAAGCAAAATTGTTATTACACAATATCACAGTTCACTCTCAACTTGTGAAATATTAATTTGCACCACTAACATAGCACAACATACTGTACAAATGCCAGTATATACAAAGTGTACTGGAGCCTTCTTAGCCAGGCAGTGTAGAATCAGATATGAAGCAATGACAGGATCACAGAAACATTTAATACGTCCACATAAGCAAATGCTACTGCATGAAACTGGTGGATAGGTAAAAGTAACGTGAAAAGGATTTTACCTGTATTTCTTGGTTATTTTATACCTCAAGAAAATCACATTTCCATCACAGATTCTAATGGCTAAGAAATTCAGTGTCATACTAAGATAAAATAGAGAAATTAAAAAGGAAGGCACTACAATTAATAACATCCTGAAGACATAAAACAAGCAGGTTTTGAAGAAAATCAGTTGGGGTGGGGTTATCTAAAGAAACGAGATGGTCTGTTGACATAAAAGTTGTTGGGGTTGTGTGTGTGAAACTCTGGGGACTAGGGAGAAAAGTGCAAGGTAGCAGTAACAGACAAGTGGAAGAGGAATAAAAGGAAAGATAATAGTCATGGAAATAACACAACTGACTATAAATTTGCAATTTCCAGCTAGAAACGTCAGAGAAACAGATTTTTCCAAGTGCAACACAAACTCCATTTAATACAAAATTTCAAGAAGCCAACTGGGTCCATAAGAATACTGAACCACAAAGAACATCCACAATTATGACCACTGCTTTCCATTCCAATTATTCATGTAGCTTTATTATTGTTAAAATATCAGGCATAAGGTGATTACTGGTATTATCCTCATATTATGTTCTTGAATGAATAAAACTAATTTTGAGAAAAGAAGAAAATTCCATAATACAGCTGATAAAATATACGGACACCACCTCTTGCAGGTATGTCAGAATGACACAGTGTCCATAACAATCAAATGTATCTACGCACAAAATTTGTAGGTTTTCTTTATTAATTAAGATGTGGTTTTCAAAATTAGAATTCATCTGTAAAGTACAGATAAATAACAGTAAAAGTGAATATTTAAACATAAAGTCACACAAGTTACTAGCAAGCTTCACTTTCATCAGTGCAAACTTTCAATTCATCACACTGCAAAACACAATTTTATGCAGTTACATCTGTCCTGGTCCTAAACCAACATGTTACACATTCTGACATAAAAACCAGAGACAATTATTTTTTATTTTAACTGCGTTCATGTTTACTGGGTGCTTTTATCAATTAATAGGTACTTTTTCCAACAAAAGCACACAGTTTAAACCAGTCACCATGCTACACCAATTTGATCAGCAATTCACACCATCAGACACAGCACAGCACACACCCATCATATTATAAGAATATCAACAATGCTTAGTGAAAAACCCATCATAGTAACATCTGATTTCCAGATATACCGACACCACATCAAACACATTGCAACAAAGTCTAGCACCATTTTCTGCACTCACTTCTGATTCCTATACAGATGACACCATGATAATATATTACAATTATACTGCTTTTCATAAACCATGAAGACAACACACAAACCCATGGTTGCACCACCAAAGGCCATAATTTTGATTTTAAATTTTAAGTCACAGCTAAATTAGGTAGAGCTCTATAACTTACCTTAGCATGAACTATTGTAAATTACAATTAATATGAAGCATGCATGTGTTACTGGTGTACTAGATCTTCTAAGGTTTGGGAAACCATCCAGTGATTCAATGATAAATCAAAACACGCTGGGTACTGAACAGACATGTTACTAATGCTGAATAAATGTGTGCGTTTGATGGAAGAACCACTCATTAATTGTTAGTTTCAATTCAAATCCTAATGATTAGGCTAAAACTCTGGAAATGAACACCAGCAAATACAGGTTAAATGCTGTGGATGACAAAACTCTACCCAAAGAAGGAACCACAGAAGTAGTTGCACAACCACTCTTGTGGTATGAAATATGGCTGATGCGTTTTTGCAGGAACATGAAGATATTTACAAAAAGAACAAAGCCACAGAGTGGAAGATACAACAATGAACAAATCAGACTGAAGTCTGTGTTCACTGACTTTAAAAAATGCTGTTCATTTTGTGCCAATCATAGATATTATGAAACAGTAAATGAGCCAGTATTAGAACACAAAAGTACAGCTTCAGTTAGTACAAATTTGACAACATTATTAAACCACCTTTGGGGACTAGATTAAAACCAAACTATATGGTGAACAGAACCATTACAACCCAGTCTCATGTAAATACAACAGCTCAATGAGACACAAACACAATGCTCTAGTGATATAGCTGCAAGACAGAACAATTTTGAATTAAAACCTACTTATGCTCTAAAATAAATATTGCCTTTTTCAGTTAGACTAATAGAGTAAAAAACATACACAATTTAGTTAAATCTAAAGTGATGTTCAGATCACCCAATATTTAATGGCATCAGTTCAATAAGCTCAATTCAAGCATTACACCAGTTCACATAACTTCTTACAAAGAGCAAATCCTGTTAACTCAGCAATGTTCATCTGGTATCAGCAACAGACACTGATGACTGACTCTCTGTTATATTACAAGTCTGATGGGCAGAGACATCTGAAGACATCTTAAGGAAAAAAAGAGGTTGCAGAACACTGTGTAATATGTTTTCTTCTCAAAACATGCCCAAATCAAAACAGTAAAAGCCAGCCAAGTGGTATATCGTATAAGCACCACACTCTACACGACACAAATATTTACTGCTGGAGACATCAAAACTAGTGACATGATGAATAATGTTAATTGGGGCTCACTAAGTGACATTCACGTATCAAACAATATAAATATAAATGGAAAACAATTCTTAAAATAAACTTATAAAACAACAGAACTGTGCAGAGTACACCTACGTACCTCCACACGCACACGTTTCCACAGTCAGATCCAGCAGAGAAGCATATGATGTGCAACGCACCTCATCCACTTCAGAGATTATAAACACCAGCAAGATCCTGCAGAGAACTCTTGCCAAAATTCTTCCGTTCCTTTTTTTTCCCCCTGCTTTGAAACCAACCGCCATTAGGGATCTGCGTAAACTCAATTCGCAGAAGTTTCCCATCTATGGATGGCATCTCAAAGCCCCATTTACAGCTTCGTGTATTTAATTAAGGAAACATTTGACTAAACTATTACCATGAATAAAACTGTAGTGATAACACATCCATGACAATTCTCTGTACGATCATTAACCCTCCCCACTCCCTCGGTGGTAGCCACTGTGGCAATAACAGTGGTGACATGGTGATGATTATAACAGTTATTACAGTAATGACTGGTGATAATGGTAACAGTAGTTATGTTGGTGGTGGCTGCAATGCTAACCTGCAACAGAAACATATTTTGGTACAACATGGTTCAGACAGCAGACACATCTATGTGCAACATACACCTATGTGCAAGATATGCACTCTATACTTATTAAATACAATCTTGAGACAAACACAAAAAAGTTTTGTACAATGAAAAATAATACAGCCACAACTGCTTAGTGAGTGTCATGACAAGACTGCAGGTTTCGTATGAAAGATATTAGGTTTCAGTACATGCAGGGACAAAGACTTTACTTTCTCTGCAGCCTTCAGTCTGGCCCTGGGACCGTCCAGTCTCGTTTCCAATGGGCAATAAGGGGCTCTTTTCCCATGAACAGCATAAAACCACTCACCTACATCTAATACAAATATTAAGAGTGTAATGAAGACATACCTCCCCTCTCCCAGTATATTCACTGCATGGTGCTTAATTATGCACAAGTATAATGAGTTCTTTTCTAATTTACCTAAAATGAAAAGTAGGTTCCTTGGCTACACCACAATTTTTGTCCTGTATTCCACAGTATTACTAACTTTCACCATCACACATTTCAGTTCTGCAACAGTGCACATGTGCAAACCAGTAGGTTTCGGACTCCATATGTTTTGGTATTACCTTACACCCAACTAACCCTTTGGTGCCACAATTAAGCACCCACTGTATTCTGCAAAAGACCTGGAATTTAAACGGCCGCCCATTTTTTTGTACACAAGGCATGAACCACAGAGAATTTGCACCTGAAGGAAACACAGTGAACAGTGAATCATACCTAGAGGTGCTGGAAAAGTTATTACTGAAGCAGGATTTGCAAACAAAGCTACATTTTCCCAACAAACAAACAAACAAACAAAAAAAAAAGTGGGGGGGGGGGGGGAGGCTGCTCATTCACAATAATCCACCTGCTCATTCCATCATAAGACTGAAGTCCTTTCTGGTAAAAACCATCTAATTCACCTGATCTTGCACCAGCCAACTTCTTCTTTCCCCTAGAGTGAAAACTGCCCTCAAACAATGATGATTTCAGGACACCACAGACATCAAGAAGAATGTAACTGCTGAATTAAATACAGTTCCTTTACATGCCTTTATCAATGACTGCTTTGTGCAAATTTTATAAAGGCACAAAAATTGTGTTGCAGTCAAAGGACAGGACTCTGAATGAAAATAACATGCCTTCTTATTTTATTATCTACATGTTCTTATAGATCAGGTCCCAGCATGTTACTGTTTGACTGTATGTTACTACATGAGACATGTAATATCACATCAAGATTCCGTGTGAGAAATCACACATACAAGAAAATTTGATTTTACATTACAAGAATGCTCATGTTCTGCATTTAATGAAAAAAAATTAAACACTTCCATGACATGCACAAAATAAATTCTCAAAAGAGTAAAAATATTGGTAACACAATAAGAACAAAGCACAGTGTATCACTGAAATAAAGAAATTCAACATATTTCATAGACAACACATAACAGTGATACTACACTTAAAGGAACAAAAAAGAACCATATCATTGTCCTATGCACAATTTGTATCAGAAACATATGAACATCAAAGGCAAATCATGTATACAAAATTGTGAAAATGGCATGTGAAAAATATGTATACTAAATTTACACTCTATTTGACACTAGGCTTAAATTTGTTCTAACATTTCATGTTCTGCCATGTTACCACAGGACAGTCAGGTATGCTACAATGAACGAATGCTACAACAAACAGTTTTTATCAATAAGATCAGAATGCTGCAACAAACACAGATGCTACAACAAATGCAGAGGAATACTATCGTATGATGTAACACGTGCGTGCACATGACATGCCAGGCCTTCCTGCTTTGATTAGAGCGTCAGTCATCATCTCTGTTACAGTAGGTAAGGTTCAGTTATCCATTTAGTTCAGTTATCTGCTTATTTGTGCCTTTAGTTGTGAAAATATTTTTTTAAAATTATTCTGCTATATAATTTTAGCCATCAGCTGGCAACACAGAGTGAGAAACTTAATTAACGTAAGACAGTAAGAAAGAAATAATTTTATTAGGGAAAGTTTGTTCATAGTTTTCACTAAGAAAAGATTATGTATGTTTATAGGTACATTCATAATGAACTTGCTTATGCATCCAGTCCTTGATGGGTGAGAAACATAAGCATAACATCCAGTCACAAATGTGTGAACTCATATTTGATGGGGACAATCGTGTGAGAAAATTCTAGTAAAAGAGTCGAGAGAGAAGTAAACAGTTGCTAATATTTAACTCTATGGGGCTCTGACGATGGTATACGACTCAGTGACGTAATTTTCTTTCTTTGGATTTCATATTGTCTTAATTTTGATACAGTACTATGTTTTGGAAGCCTGTTCTGCTTCTATACACAGGTAAAAAAAAGCACTTAAACTGGTAGACCCCTTAGAAAGAGCTATTCTCAGCCACTGGGGTCTGTAGATCAGGTGCTTCCCTTTACCTTGAGACACAATCAGAGGCAGCTTCCAAAATCAAGTGCTCTATTACAATTAAACCCTTGGACAAACTCCAAAGAAATACAATTACTTTGCTAGTGTTCAGTTCAAATGTTTTGCCTTTCAAGCTATCTGAAAACATACAGAGTAAATTACACACAATTACAATTTTACATGCTGTCTTTTACAAATGAAATACACAGTCTCTCATATTAGAGGAAGAACATGCATTAAGTTTTTGAGAACAGGTGCTGAAGAGAATACATCAATGGTAACAGGAAGCAAGTGATAGCATCTACTGACAAACAGCTTGAAACAGGAATATGGCCTAAGCTACATTTAATGTAAATTACCTGCCGCAGTTGTTGTATGGTGGTGGTGGTGGTGGTGGTGGTGGTGGTGGTGGTAATGGTGGTGGTGGTGGTGGTGGTGG
>Ga0123354_10002539_pt1 | contig 24260 bp, 23 predicted proteins | sample TergutLab28metaG_2_FD_97872 | JGI IMG/M metagenome (GOLD analysis project Ga0123354, IMG submission 97872) | Labiotermes labralis P4 segment gut microbial communities from Petit-Saut dam, French Guiana - Lab288 P4 | ecosystem: Host-associated > Arthropoda: Insects > Digestive system > Gut ... | reverse complement strand
TTCTATTTAAATTCTTGGCAAAGTTGTCCACCTGACAACATCACAGATTTGCGTAAATAGTTTGCTCCACATATTGTTAGTGGTGATTGTTGTCCCCCCCCCCCCCCCATGCTGAAGGGTTAACATACATGTACTTGAACTTAAGACTTACATCAGCTTTTTTTATTTTTGGCACACTGTGTCGCATGTTAAAATATAATATGGTGATGTTGAAGTATATGAAAGTGTATCTTGATTTACTACGTGGAGTAGTTACTGTAATAGGAATCTGAGAATCTGACAATCATTGAGCTAGTGAAAACATTTCCTGCATTATTTTGGCCCTGAAAGTTCATTACTCTGTTTAGAAAAGCCCATCATTAGATCTTATCATCATTATCACTTATTTATTTATTTCTCCATAGATCCATCATAGTTACAATCAACCACAGATATAGAATTGTCCTTAATTTAATATAAACACATATATACATAAACATATACACAAAACACAGCAATTTTATATCATGTTAAGAATACTTGTCCAAACTCATACAATACATTCATAGTGAAATACAACAAAATTAATATAATCTCATATAAAAACAAGATTTTAAGAACATATTTGTATTAACATATTTACTGTTTAAAAACATAGCTTTTTATATTTTTCTGTTTTGCCTTATATATAAAATATTCTTTGATCAAGTAAAAGGAATGTTGTTATAAAAACCTTTTTAAGGTAGATGTAAAACATTTCCAGTCATTAGGTAAATTTTTTATATACTTTGGAAGAAGGTTAAAAAAATTTATTCCTGAGAAATATGCGACTGTATTAAATTTTTATAAATTTACTACTGGCAAGTGTAGATTATTATTGTACATAGTTCTCTATTTGTGAATTTCATTATTCGTATTATATATGTGCTTATTATTTACTGTACATAATATTAACGGATATATGTTATGTGAATACATTGGCAATATTTTTGTATCCTTAAAAAGTTCCCTACATGAATCTCTTGTCCTAGTGTTCATTATAATTCTAATAGTTTTTATGAAGCATAATACTTTATTACTGTAGAAGGAATTGCCCCCCAAAATTATATCATAGCTTAAGAGAGAATGTATGTGGGTGAAACAAATTATGAAGGTATCTTGGGATTAAGGATTTTATATTTCATATATCACAACAAGCAGCACACATCTTACTTACTACCTGATCTGTATGTTGTATCCAAGATACTGTATCATCTATAATTAATCCCAGAAATTTTGTCATGGTAACTTTAGTTATATATTTCTGATCATATTTAATCTCTGTATTAACATTTTAGTAATGCTTTGTTCTAAATTCAAAATACTGGGTTTAAGATGAGTCATTTGAATTAATTACACATTCTTACCCTCTATGTTTTTCAGATCCAGTGTAATATTATAGTCACATTTATGCCTAGGTCTTCCAAGTGATTCTTCCTCTCATATTTTCAAACTAAAATGTTTGCATCTGATCTCCCCTGTGTGTGTTCTATGTCCTGGTCATATCCTCTTTAATTTGTTTACCATGATGATGTACAATCTACTACTACTACTACTACTACTACTACTGCTACTAGTACTATTATGCAGAGCCTTGGCCTCCTGAATTGCACACACCCACTCTTCTCTGTTTACTGCCTTCTATTGCCACCTTTAACATGTCTGCCTCTCCATTTGTCTGTCCACATGGAACAACTCAGCTCTCACTGGATGGATTTTTATGAAGTTTGTTATTTGAGTATTTTTCTAAATCTGTTGAGGAAACTGAACTTTCATTAAAATCTGAAAAGAATAACGGGTACTTTGCATGAATACCAATGTACATTTTTGATTACGTATTGCTCATTTCTTCTTAGAAGTGTTTCAGACAAAAGTTATAGAGTAAATCAACACACATTGTATATTCTGTAATGTTTTTTGAAAATTGTGCCTTTTATGAGATAAAGTGGAAAAATGCTGTAGTGTCAGGCAGGCCACAGATTGCAGTGTGGTGCATGTGCATTGCATGCTGGATAGCTAAGGCTACAAACACACACTTAGAATATTTTATACCTATTGCTTTTCCACTGCACTAATGGTTGCACAAACATGCCTGACTGGTACATTATACATGCACTGCCTGTCCCAATGTTCTTACACAGTGAAGCCGAGAAAGTCAGGCGATGGCAAGAGATCAAGATTCGCCAGCATCGACTCCTTGCTGAGGTTGATCAGTCCCAACCAGCTCACATAGAACAGATAATGAAGTCTGGTTTTACAATGAGTGATATTAAAGGTTGGTTTTTGTCTGCATCATGCAGCACTAAGCTGCTGTTTAGAACACTCATGAAGTGTGATAAAATGTTTAATAAAGACAAAAGATTGAATTTTATGTCCTTATTAGGAGACAAAAGAATTTAATAAATTAATAATTGTAACACGTGGAAGTAGTTTGCTTGGTTGCTGCATAGACAATCTGGAGAATCTTATGGGTGCTGGCCCTATGTTCATGTTTCCTGTATGCATGCAGGAAACACTTAAAACACCCAACATGTTTTAACACTGCCTTGTTATTCTAAGGGTGACTTTTGCTTTAAAGGAACACTAATGAATTTAGCATTACAGTTCAGAATACATAAAAATTTTAAATTAATTATTATTTTCCTTACATTTATCTATTTTATTCATGTCAAATATTCTAATTTGTAGTGTTTTCATAAACTTGTTTTATTTCTGGACATTATTACTGTTTTGAAGTAGGGGATTCTTTCTTTTTTCGTAACTGGGTCTTGTGGTACTTAATTTTTTCAGGGCTTGACATAACCAACTCATATGCTTGTCACTGATGAGCTTAAAATTAAGGACAGCTAGTGGAAAAGTCATGGTACTTCATTAATATTAACTGTTTTTCATTTTTGGTTTCTCCACAGATGTCCCACAGTAAATTATGTATTTTACTGCATAACTTCTATGGAGAAACCAAAATTAGTGAAATTGTAGTCCCAGTTAAATGTTAATTTTTTATTCACTTAATTCCCACCATCTAAGAAGAGAAGCTGAATTTGTTTGTCCACAGGGTATGTGTACTTTTTAGGCTTCAGTTGAATGGCATTAGCATCAGTTGTTTTTTTTTCCCCCTTCTTTTTTTTTCTTTTTCAAAGATCCAGTAATCAGAAATTTGAAACAATTTGGTGTTGAAATACGCTTACTTCATTCTCATTCTTGCAGAGTTGAAAACGCATATAATTGCATGTCTATTTTGTAGCATAACACATGACTTGAATTTTGTAGTTTATTGGACATGTTGTTTTGCAGAGCTGTACTGGAAAACTTAATGATGATGGACTAGTTAGTAATGAATGGAACAGATATTCTTTGGAGCAATTACACAGCAGTAAGAATATATTTTCAGAGTGGTTGGAACTCTATGTATGTCAGCCTAATTCATTAATTGCTTATTGCCTTGTGTGAAATCTCTTTCCATTAGGTCTCCAGCGCGGTTATTCAGAAGACGCTGTTGAAGCAGATGAACTCATAATGAATGGACCAACACCAGATTCTCCTCCTAGTAAACTGAAGCATAAACCATCTAGACCACCCAGAAGAGGCTCACTGTCACGAAATGCCACATATGACAAACTGGAAAATACACAAATGAATGGCACTTTAGAACCAGGTATGTAACACTTATCAGATAATTAAGAATTTATTATTAAAATTTTGAACTTCTTTTACATTTACATCTTTATTGGTTTGAATTTCATTGTTATATATTGCTGCAGCTTTTATTTGGCTGAATAATATTATAACTCAAAAACAAGACTTGTTGTTTTAGATTTGATATTTTGTAAATGCAAGAATGTATCATGTAATTTAATTTTGGGAACCAACTGACATGGTTTATTTGTCCTGTGCATTCATTTATAATGTAATTAATTTTTATCAAAATTATGACTGTAAAATTACTACATCAAGTTTTCAGAGCAGTTCCATGCCACTGTGGCTCTTGTTTCTGAGTTACAGCATTGCATTTATGTGGGCTGTACTGCAGATGTTTTGGAGATTCTTGCTGTCACAGTAACTACATTGTCACTACTGCTTTTGTTGAATCGAATAGAGCAGTGCCCACTGACTTATGGGTAGGTGTATCATTGGATAGCTTGCCTACAAGAAAGGCATTAAGATTTCCAAACAATCAGTTATCCAGCATATGTCTGCATGGTGTCATTGCCCAGAAAGAGGGCAGTGCTTCTTGAGGGCTTCAAAACAGCGTGGTTGAGGACTGTGTTTTCTGCAATATGACATCCATATCACAGGGTGCTTGGTTCCTGATGTTTTGAAGGAATGTAGTGTCCTCAAATGGTTACGTAGGTTGTGTATGTGATGTGTCTTTGTACTGAATGTCTCTGATGTGTGTAACGGAATAAATTTCTAAAGGAAGATGTAATAGTTGGAACTTGTTTTTACGTTTTATTTCATCTACTTCTTCTACTCTGGTAGGTGCATGGTTTTATCTGATGGTGGAAGCTCAGCCAGCTTCTGAAATGCTTTGTTTCTTTTAAGCAAAATAGGATGGTGGGAAGTACTCAGAATGTTAGTTTAATAATTCAAATTTGGCACAGATATTATCACTTTAAATTGTGCTTGAAAAGGGATCACCATCTATTCACTATTTGCTCACAACAGTTTCTGTTGTAGGTAAAATGCATCGATCCACAAGTGATGTTGATTTAAATCAGTATAATGGTGTAAATAGATTTGTTAATAACCAGGATTCTCTGAAAGATGATAAGAAGAAAAGAGGGCGTTCTCCTTTCAGGTTAGTGTGTGTTATGTGGCATAAAGTAGTTGCATTATATATGCTAACGGATTTTATTTAACATCCTAATGTTTAAGTGATGCGTCCTCATTGTGCTGCAATACATACATATATTTATTCAGTAAACATATCTATCTACTTCATAACACTTACGGTGTTTAAATGGTACAATAAAACTATTTTCCAATATAAATTTTTATTGGTAGATTCTTCTCTCGTAAACGTGATACAAGTGGCGATCGCCTGAAGAAAGGAAGAACACCAGACCCAGCTTTGGATGGAGATGTTAGCCCTGAGAGAAAGCCAATTGGTATGGGCCGGACTAACACTATACATATACGAACGCCACAAGTGAGAGTTTCACAGGTTAGTGCAACACATTTTTGCTAGGAGGTACATGAAATGTCCATTCTACTTCCACATAATTAAATGTTAAAGGCCCCCCTCTCTCTCTCTCTCTCTCTCTCTCTCTCTCTCTCTCGTGTATTGGAACTTTGCACTTGGGGGCTAAACAGATAAATTTTGTTTTGAGATTTTGTATTTATGCCACTTTAAAACATAATGTTTCACTTTGTAAAGGTGTCTCTATGGCATATTGGAGATGTACCTCCACTCATTCTTCATCTTATACTAGATGGATGTGAGCGGTCAGCTCTGCAGTTTGGCTACTTAAGCCCAGTGCAAAGAGCTCCTGGTATTCATTGAATAGTAGACTGGATTGGATATGCCCAAGAGCTGGTCAGGACCCTTTGGAGAAGAAAAAAATCTCTTGCTACAGTTCATAGCCTAGTACAGGCTAGCTCAACATGTTGCTCACATGCAACATGTTATCTACAGAGAGATTTGAGATTTGAGTCTTTGAACCCTTTTCCTGGTAAAGCTGAGGTAAAATCCCAAAGGAATTTTGAAAACTTAAGAGCTGTTTATTTGTGAAGACATATATTAAGTTACTAATTTGTTTTGTAAAAATTTGCTAAAATAGTGAAACACCTAGATTATGAATTGCGTTTTTTAATCAATTTTACCTGTCTCTATATCTGTATTTTTGTTGCATGTGATGTGTAAAATATACACAAGTAAAATTAGAGATATAATTGTATTTTCACTTATTCAGACTTCATTCTGTATGTTGGATTTCATGTTCCTTGCATGTAGACCAAATTCTACTAATGTTGCCCACACCAGGCCTAGCCTAGACATTCTGTTGACTGCCCCTGCACTGGCTCCAATGTGTCACTGCATATTCAACCAACTTTGTTAAACTAGTAAATATAAAATGCTTAAAAATAAACAAACATGGTTTCAGGCGGACCTGAAAATTATTCCACCTTCTGTCCCGGATAGAAGTCCAAAGGTCATGTCTGTCCCAGCCACGTCAGGTGTGGAATCTATTGGAAATGAGATCTTTGATGCTGAATGTCTCAAACTCATCAATGAGTACTTCTATGGTGTAAGGATCTTTCCTGGACAAGACCCGACACATGTGTATGTGGGCTGGGTGACAACACAGTACCACTTCTTCAGCAATGAGTTCAATCAGAGCAGTGTACGCAGAGCTTCAGTTGTGATTGTGGATGACCATGAGCGGGTAGTTGAAAGGTATTCAGATAATCTAATTGTTTTATATAACTGACTTACCACATTTGGTATCAAATTGCAATAACACATAATGATGCAATTAATTTTTTTATTATTTGCATCAAGATGGAGTTTATGTGTGTGTGTGTGTGTGTGTGTGAGTGAGTGTGTACATACTAGCCTCATTTTGAGATCAGTTTGCTGTAATACATGTATATGATGATAACAGTTTTTTTTTATTTACATAAAATGGAGTTTGTACATGTGCCTGTGTGTGTGTGCTAGCCACATGCCCATCATATGACTGGCTGCCTTAATATTCATTTTCCACCCCCTGGTATATGTCATCGTTGTTTCTTGGTTCATGATGATTTTTTAAATAATTACACAAAAGTTTATTCAGTCTTTATAGTATTTTCAACATATGTGAACACCATCATAGCCTTATGACTCTTTTTAGGTATCACTTTTAGTTTTATCAGAGTCTTGTCATATTCACTAATCTTAACCACTTAGTATCGCCACTTATGTAAGACTAATTTAGTATGCCTTTGAAATTTACACAATGCTTGCTCTGAATGATGTCTCTGTATTGTGGCAGCTGCTGCAGAATTGATTATGACTTTCCGTTCCTTTCCTTCTCTTACTTCTTGCAAGGTGGGTGATGCTCAGTTGCTCAGCTGCTCTGTTTTACCCCAGCACATATCTTACTGAACAAAACAACAATTTTGCCACGACAACCAGGGTTTGACTCACTCACAATCATATACAGTATTATTTATAGGGAGATACCAGCCAGCTGCCTGAACCTGTTCAGACCAATCAAAAACTTCGTTTAGCCTCATAAGTTGCCTCTTCTCTTCAGATTTTCCATCTTATACTTATGTGTTTTTCCCACCTTAACTGTGTACACTGCATTTGCCATGAGTCTCATCTATCATGGTTTATCATTCATTTAACAGTTGGTGAAGAATGCAAATTCTTATTATGCACTTTTTATCATTCGCGTGTTACTTCCTCTCCCTTAAGACCAAATATTCTCCTCATCACCCTTTTGAAACACACTCACCCTATACCCTTCCTTGAGAGTTAGAGGTTTCATTCTGACCATGGATATAATTGTAATTTTGTATAATTTAATATTCATGGTTTTAGTTTGGAGACAGGAAAATAAAATATTCCACACAGAATGATGGCATGCTCATAATTTTGTCAATAATGTATAATTTTCAGATAGCACTTTGGCTTGGAACTACTACTGACAGCCTAAATAACTTTTAAGTTGATTGGTGCCTATTTTATAATCTGTAGGAATAAACCGTGTTGCTTTGGTAATGTTATATTTTATTTTAGTCTCACTTCTTCTGCCTACTCATGGTACATGTAGAGGGTTTTGTAGCACTTGGTAACACTCATTGGCACATACATGCTCAGCAGGACTCCACTTGATGAGGGATTGGCCCATGTCAATGGCCTGTACTTGTACAACACACATTCACAAGAGACAAATCATCCATTCCTCTGGTGAGACTTGAATCTCCAATACCAATAAGCGAGCAGGTGCAGGCCTATGCCTTAGATCACATTGCCACTGGGATAGGCAGTTGCCATATTACTCTCATAAATACTAGTTTGTGTTCAAACTAATTTTTTTTAAACTAGCATTGATCGTCAGAGTTGCTACATGGTCCGTGCTGATGAACTGTACAACGAAGTAACTCATGATGCATCAGGCAAAGGGGCATCACAGGGAATGTTTATTGGCTGCTTTGTTGATACAGCAACTGGCTGGATCACCTACACTTGTGAAGGGAAGGAAACCAGCCGCAGATACAAGGTAGATATTTCACTGTGAGCCTCTTAGTGTAAGACTGATGGGTTAATTTAATGTGCATTATTGTTACATATAAAGCAAGTTCATGCATGCAGTTAGAAAAATTCTGTTCTTTGTTAATAACAGAGCAATCTTAACACTTCCTTTATGTGTAGTATAGTAAGAACTTTCTGGATTGCTTTTAATTATTGATCAGTGATAAAGAATTTATAAAATAAGCTGGTTTTCAGAGTAAAAATATTATCCCTTCATGTCTAGGGAGAGAGATGTTGCAGACATTTACCAAAAATGTTGTTTTACAGATTTCATATTAACACATTGACACACAAAGTTGGAAAAAGTTGTTACTGTGTGCAGACTTGTTTTAAATAAGATGGTGGTGATTTCAAATTATCTCCTTGCCTGTCATAAGATCACTGTGCTGTGTGTGTGTGTGTGTTTGTGTGAGTTTACATGCATATATATATATATATGTGTGTGTGTGTGTTTTGCTGTTACATGCATATGGGCAGGAGGGAGTGTGTCCAGGTTTACAGTTAGACATGCATTTGATTACCTTTATTGCTGTCATATGTTAGTACTTGCATAAGTAACTGAGATTTTTAATTTGGTTTCCATGGAAGCAAAGAGTTAACCACTGGGCAAACATCCTGACAAATGAACACTATCCTGTATAGGCTAATTATATAATGACTAGGGATGAACAAATAGTGTTAGGTATCTTACCCTATTTAGCTTCCACCCCCCCCCCCTTTATTTTATTTAAGGAGACAAAAACGATAATGTATACTAACAGTCATTTGCTGAAATGATTTGTCTTTTAAGTTATGAACCTTTTGAATTATTATTAACAGAAACATTATGACATTGCTAATTTTGATTACATGATATGTTTGTCAGATCCCTAGCATCATCAGCTTGTAGGTAACTTTCAGTTCCAGTCTTGGTTAAGTGAAGCATGTTAGAGCCAAACAAACAGTAACTGGGATGAAACATCAGTAATGGTAACATATACTGAAAACTTATATGGCAAAATTCCTTTAATCTGACACCAAATAATCTGGAAATACTGGTAATCCAGCACTTTGGAGAGTAGTCCCAAGACCTGCAGTTTTGCTTTTCATTAGGGAGGGGGGAGCTGTATTATTAAAACATCTGTATCTCTGGGACATGTTCAGAAAGACCTCCAAGAATGTATGTACATCAACTGTCATTGTATTGCCTCTGCTTGGTCTCCTATTGTATCAATTTCTTCAGCTGTAGAGACTCCCGAAAACATTTACAGGACCCTTGTGACCCTGAACTATTAGATGAGGGAGATATCCGCATGGAATCTTCCTCTGATTGTGGTAGTTGTACAGCCCAAGTACAGGAGCAGTAACAAATAATTATCTGTAAAAACTTAGGTCAGCATAGATGCAGGCTGATAGTCCAATATGTTCGATAATTTGGCACCTGACTAGTCCTGTGTGAGTCCAATATATAAAATTTTGCTGTATTAACATAAATTCTAGTTGTACTTGTGTTATGTGTGCATATTTTTTAAACCATGCAGTAAGTGCTCGAAATTGAGTGGAAATATTAGATGAGGTCTACACTGTTGTGGTACTTTACACAGCATCAGTTGGTAGTTAGTTACCAATGTTTCTTGACAACCTGTTGGATCCATCTTCAAGGGTCAAGCAGTCCAGGAACTGCTTGACTGCCTCATCCTTGAATATAGGCCTGATAGTTTGTCCCAAAATGCCCATAACTAACTAATAGTCTACACTGACTAACATCCCATAAAAATGAAGATTTTATTTACAGAACAGCAGGAGCCTGAAATCAATATATCAGATATTCCATAACAGTGGTTACTTAGCTGAATCATAGGCCTGATAAAAATTCATTTGTATAACTAGGTAGTGCCTGTACCAGTACGCTTAACATATTATACCACAATGTGCAGTGCAGAAAAACAATTACTAATTGAACTAATAAATCAGATTGTGTATTTCAGATAATCAGTAATTATGTGGCTTGGGTATTGACCATTCAGCTCCATCTAGCACTGAGGTCAAGATTGAGTGGATGGGGACAACTTTTTTGTAACATCATCTCTGCCAGATAAGATTGTATGTGCAGTTAACAAAGTATGATTCCCAGGAGATGTCGTCTAGTTTTGCAACATTTCTAATAATTTCATGAGGTTGTTAAGAGAGCCTTTTTATTCTTCCAGTTATGTTTTACAGACTTCGGTTGTTTCTGATTGATATGTGTACCTGTTCTTGTTGTTATAGATGGAACCTGAAACAAAAGTTTTTCCTGCCATCTTTGTAGAAGCAACTAGCAAAGAAGTGATGCAAATAGAGTTGGGTAGGACATCAACCACTCTACCTCTTTCAGCTGCTTTGCTTCAAAACTCTGAGAGACATGTTATACCACAGGTTGGGAACTTTTTATTTGCTTGTTGTTTTTAAGATGTGTAAAGTCATGGGATAGACAATGATGTAAGCAGATGCAAAGTAAATTTCCTGAGAATAAAATAAATATTTGTGATCATATAATTTCTGTGAATAGGAGACCACTTGTGGAGTTAGTGTAAGTATTGTTACAGGCTTCATAGAATCCAAATTATTTGATGTTGTGGTACTCAGATACATAGACTTAAAATAGTTTCGGAAGTTCACTTCTGGCAACCACAGAAAACAGAATTGGCTCTTGTTAATATGAAAATTTATATTCTGAATTTCAAGAAATGGACCCTGCAGTAATATTCTTAAAAGCACATCAACACCTTGATTTACACTGTAGTTGTGTTTCAGAAAACATGGCCATAAATCAAAAAGGCATAAATCAAAAATTTTATTCCCATATGGAAATAAACACTCACATAAATGCAAATAAAGCAGCCAAAGGGTGTTAAACTAAAAATCAGAGGGTGTAAATTGAGAAGTGGTGTGAATTGGTAAGGAGCATTAAAGCAAGAAGGCATTAAAAAACTGGGCGTGAAACAAGACCTTGATGTAAAAAGTAATTGGATGGCTCTGCTTACAGTGTATTTTTCACTATTGCATCAATTGTTTCCTTCTTTTGCTGCAGTTTCCACCTAGACTTAAGGTGCAGTGCTTGAAGCCTCACCAGTGGGCACGTGTGCCCAACCAATCCCTGCAGGTTCACGCTCTGAAACTGTCAGACATTCGTGGTTGGAGTATGCTTTGTGAAGACGCTGTGTCCATGCTGGCTCTTCACATTCCAGAAGAAGATAGGTGTATTGACATATTAGAATTAATTGAGATGGAAAGACTGCTGAGGTAAATATGAAAACTATTTGTAGGAAAATAGTAGTTATTGGTGATATGTATGAAAATAGTTTCTTTTGGATTTACATTATGTTCTGTAAGAGACAGGGACTTTGAGATTGGAGAAAGAAACCATGTGTTCACACAATGTATATTTGGAGCCCGTGTCGTATTAAGCGTTTTTCACAATGTAAAAAGGAAAGAACTCCTATGCTGAAACCACATTATCCATTTCTCTGTGACTTAGTGACTGAATCACTTGTCATTTGTTTGCAGAAGTTGTCACAAAAGCATAAAATTCGAAACATCAGCACAGGGAAAGTGGTACTGCACTTATAGATGTAAATTAGTTTTGTAAGATCAGCACAGGGACACTGACACTTTACTTGTAGGTATAAATGAATTTCTACCCATAATATCCATATTTGTTAGTAAGTGTGGTTGAAATTCATTATGGAAGATATCCATATATTGCTGCTGAACCTCTTTGAGGTTTGTGAAAATAAGCATAGTGGAAGCCCTACTTTATTTATTAATGATTGTTCCCCAATTTCATCATTTATTCCCAAGTTGGGTGAAATTCAGTGCTGTAAGAGATCTGAACATAATGCTATTGAACATTTATGAGGTTCTTGAAAATTGGCATAATAGACGTCATTCTTTTCTTACAATTAGAAATGGTATACAAATTCTGATACCAAATAACTGCCAGTTGCATTTTCAGCCACAGTAATGAACCTAAACAACATATATTTTTTCATGTTGCTTGTTCCCAATATTACAAAGGTTGGTCAGAAAATAACGTCCCACATTTTTTTTCCAGAAACTATTTATTCAGAATGTATGAAATTAATGCACAGTATAACTCAATGATTCTTTACACATGTTATTTTTCCACATAATCTCCATCTACGTCTATGGCCTTAACACCAGTGCAAAACAAGGGCATGCATGCCTTCCCTGTACCAGCATGTTTCCTTTTCACGTTGCCATGTCCTCACTGCATTTATCACGCTCTCATCATCTTCAAGCCTTGTCCCATTCAGTGCATCCTCCAGTGGCCCAATAAGATGAAAATCTGATGGTGCCAGATCAGGACTGTAGGGGGGATAGGGGAGAACAGTCCAACCAAATTTGGCGATTGCCTCCTGGGTTCGTAGACTTGTGTGAGGGCTGGCATTGTCATGCTGAATCAATTTGTCTCCTGGATTCCTGTTATGTCGCACTCGCCAGTAACGCTGTTTCAGTTTTTGGAGGGTTTTGATGTACGCATCTGAATTGATTGTCTCACCTCTGGTCATCACATCCACCAGAATTGCTCCATCAATGTCCCAAAAGACAGTGATTATGAACTTTCCAGCAGAAGGAGTTGTCTTGAACTTCTTTTATCTTGGTGATTGCGGATGATGCCACTCCACTGACTGCCTTTTCATCTCCGGCTCATAGTGGTGAGCCCAGGTTTCATCACCTGTGATGATCCGGGACAAAAAAGGCCTCCCCCTCAGCATCAAATGCTCCAACAATTCAGAACAGTTGGATTTCCTTTGACGTCTTTGCTCGGTTGTGAGACTTTGAGGAACCCATCTTGCGCATACCTTCGAATATCCCAAAGTGTCAATAATTGCCATTGCACTTCCATTGCTGACTGAAAGGTGTACGGCCAATTGCTGACTTGTGACGCACCAATCCACATGAATAATGCCATCGGCGTGCTGCAACATGTCTTGGCTGGTGGCTGTGGCAGGACACCCAGACCGTGGTCGATCATGCAGCTCCGTTTCTCCACTTCCTGAAGCCTTAACTCTCTGAACCCAGTGTCCAACGGTGCTCCTATCGACTCTACAACTTCCATATACAGCACAAACCATTTGTGAATGTTCCCCACGCTTTCTTTCTCTACCACTAAGAATTCAATTACAGCTCATTGTTTGTAACGTGTGTCAGACACAAACGCCATTTTCATGACTACTACAGCGGCGCTATCTGTCAGACGACCATGTACTTACACACATCAGTGTTGACCAGATCAATTCTCTTAGGTCGACAGATATTAATTTAAAGTATGTTATGGAGTTTTCCAGCGATATATTCCTGATCAGAATAACTGAGCCAACAGATAAATTATCTTGTGGGTAGACAGTTGATTACATTTCAACTTAATGCAGAACACAGTGGCAGCATTACATTTTATAATGTAGAGGATGTAAGTAAATATGGGAATTCATCCATTCCAAAAAATTACTTAGGGTGATGCTGTACAAATATAGCAGAACCTCTTGCAAAGTGTCCCATCTATCTTCACATTATTATTTATACCATTTTACCTATTTTATATTATTTATCTTATAGTTTCCATGCCCACACACTTACTTTGTATGCTGCACTCTGCTATCAGTCCAACTACCGTGCAGCTCACGCCCTCTGTCTCCATGTCGACCAGAAGCAGCTCTTGTATGCTATCTGCTCTGAGTATATGTCAGGTCCCCTGCGACAGGGTTTCTATGATCTGCTCATTGCACTTCACTTGGAATCACACGCTACAACCATGTAAGTAGTTGCTTGTGATATGTTATTTCTGCTGTTTATGCAGAACACTGTAGGAATCAACATTTCATAAAAATATCGGGTTATAATTTACAAGTTGCCAGAAGTTTAAAATGTAGCCTACAGTAGTTTATTTTGGTAAGTTATTTTTCTCATTATGCAGATTTTCCCTTTTGGGGGGGGGGGGGGTGGCATGTTGCAATGTGAAATTTAAGAAATGTTGAGTCATATTGCCATGTCTGTCAATCTGTCTGTAGGGTAACAGCTTGAAAATCCCTGAATGGAATTTTGTGAAATTTTACACCAGAGGGTTTTATGAAATTTGTTAACATATTTCACTTTCAATAACACTGGACAACAGAAGTGGAAACTGTATGCCAAGGACTGCATGTGTTTTTTGCATATGGTTTGAACACAATGTGCTGAATGTTTATTGAAAGGAAAAAATATATAAAGAAAAGTTGTATGAAAAACAAAAATGTACATTTTATACCCTGTTCAATTTTTCTAATATACCTTACAGTTGCAGAGATATTTAAACAAAGTGAGCTAATATACCAGAATTTTTATGCTGTATGTACATTTGCAAACTTATTGGTGATTTTGTGTTTGAATTTTGCATGAATTTCTTGGCAACCACGTTTTGCTCTAAATAACTTTATTTTAAGTTTATTGTCCAATGTAAAAATTAATAGTGACACCCTCTTTAATTCTTCCCATACTTTTTTTACATGTGTATGTTAATGTTATGTATTTTCAAATTTACCAAAAGCTGACTGCATAATTACTCTTCATATGGCAAATGTAATGTTATTGGGGGGGAAGTAAAATAAAAAAAGAAAGAATTCAAGTTGTGTTTTACATTTATGCTACATGTTTAGGCCATCATTAGGCATGTCAGTACAATTGGATTTTTGCAATGACATGCTGATGATGGCCTAAGAAAAGACCTAAACATGTAGTGTACGTGTAAAGGCACAACTTGAATTTAAAAATGAAAACTGTGTTGTGTTCAATTTAATAAATGTGCTTACTTGGCCAGGACTCTGGCTATCCTAATTGACTTTTTGTGGTTTTTCTCAGCTGCTGCAGGCAAGTGTCTATTACCTCATTAAAGCCATGACTACTTTCTTTGAAATAACTTTATAATTTATCATTTACCAATCACCATACCGTTTCACACTATGAAGTCCCTGAAATACCCAAAAATTGAAAAGTTTAACAAATGTTTAATATGACTTTGAATCTGAATATAAAGAACTGCAAATTTTAAGACAGATTATAACTAAGCCACATGTATGATTTTTCAGATTGTATTAAAGTTATTTTGAAATTGACACTAGCTTAATACTGACATATACCATTAAGCTTGTTCTATCAGCATCAGTGCAAACCTGCTTATCTACCTGTAAGAGTCACATGCATCTTTTTGAGTGTCATGGGAGGATATTTGTTATCAATCATATGTTACCATATGCCCTTATACTTTGCTCCCTGTCAATGTAAATTTTTCAGAGTATTATTTTTTATACTGGACTTAATTTCATGAGTTTATAAATTAGTATTTAATTCAACAGAATTTTAGTTTGATAGTTTAAACTGTGATTTTGTGTGGCAGGGAGGTTTGTAAGAATGAGTTTATCATTCCACTGGGTCCAGAGTTGAAGGAATTATATGATGATCCTGCCATGAGTCATAGTCTGCGCTCTCTCAGAACAGAGTCAGTTCGACCTCAGATGAAGATGACTGATATTGCGTAAGTGCAGTTTCAAATGACTGGAAGAAAGAAGTGAGCTGTAGAAACATATATATATATATATATATATATATAGTATATATGTACAACAATGAAGGTTACTTATTTCTGGAATGTGTAGTGTGATTGAATCTAAGATATTATTTTCTTCATTGTCACTAACATGAGAGCCTCAAATCTCATATAGTTTATGACATTAGTGAAATATACATTTAGAAGTCAAATCTTTTTTGTAGTGAGGCAATGAAGATTGTTCCATATGTTCTAATACTTTGTGCTTTTTTTCTGTGCAGTGAGACAGTTGACAACATCAAGAGCCTGTACAGTCCATACTTCCCTTTAGATGTAGTAAAGAATTTTGTAATGACAGCTCTGGATGAGGCTGTGCAAATAAATCAGGTGCACAACAGGGATCCTATTGGAGGCAGTAATGAGAATCTGTTCTTGTAAGTACATTAGTGTTTGTTATGTTCTACGTTAACTGTCAACAGTATGAAAAGTGGGATGGTCTGTCAATACATGGTTGTTTTATTGCACTCTCACCAGAGAGTCTTTGTTTAATCTCCAGGTTACTTTAAAAATTTACACAAAATACATCATGGATTGCCACTTTCTTATTGATAACAATCTGAATATTCAGAAATGATCTGAAGAAACATGCAGTAATTTCAATCACTGTTTGAAGTCACTGCAAGTGTGCTCAACACAGTAAACTGGTTATCATAGAACAGTAATTACTGAACAACCTTTGTCTGGCCACCCATCTATTTACACATGTAATAAAAGTTTTCATAGTGAAAATTATGTGTCCAAATTTCCAGCCCACGGAGTACTTTAAGTAAGTAAAAATGGAGTGAAATAGTGTCTGGATGTATTTTGTTTCTATGGATATGAAATTGTTTGACTGATTTTATTTGTGTAGAATTTGTATAAGGCTGACAAATCTGAAGTAGGGTACATGATTTGCCTTTTCCTGTTCATTTACCAGGCTTAATTATATATCATCATGGACTGTGATGTATCTTTTCATTCTCATCTGTTATACACTTAGAATGTTTGCTAAGTAGATGTGAAATAGTTCAGTCTTTAAATATATACAGTTGGGCATGTCATGAGACCTAGTGTATGCAGTTAACTGAGATTATAACATTGACATCTTTACTGAGAAAATAAACCCTGTAATTCTTCATCACACAAAAATGTTATTGTTCAAAAGTGGTATCAATATAAATAAAGGGCAGAGGAGATCAAGTATTCTACAGAGTATACGATTAACTAAACACTTTTTTTTTTAATGGCCCCATGCATCACTGTACACTTGGTCCACTTCATGTGGCAGCAGGTAGGACAGAGACTGCTGCTGTGGTAGTTTGTCATGTTCGGTTATTTATTTTATTTAATGCATTGTAGTTAATGTTAGGTTTTTACTCACACTGTTTAAAGAAGGTTCTGGCCAATTGTGCTGTAGGCTGTTGCATTGTCTTGCTGCAATAAAGGTGTGTGTTCTTTCATATCCTGATAGTTAAATGGGCCTCTGCAGTGAGAAGACATTAGCAGATAATGTGGGTGGAATAGTTTGTTTGTTGTAAGTCACAGTCTATTTCTAGGTTACATCTTTCATAATTTCACAATGCATGTTCTTTGATGTGTAGCAATTATGCTAAGGTGCTAATGTGCATAGTTCACACAAACATTTATGTAACCATGGTGCAGAGTCATATTTAGTGTTCTCTAATAATTACTGTAACACTCCTTGAATCATCACAGCTCATCTTCTCAATTTCGGTTGGTCGTGCTTTTGGAATAGAAGAAAATTTTCAGGAAGTTTTTCTAACCTTCTGTAAACGTGCCACTGTTTAAACCTCATGCTGTTTCCACAGGCAACATGTCATCTGGAATTGCTCTTGCAGTTTAGACTATGAATTGGCAATTGACTCATTCACCCTATCTCTCTCTTTTTCTCACACTCTCTTACTCTTTCTCCATAAAGAACTACACATATATTGATCTGAGTGTTTATTGTTATATCAGACCATTGTTAAAGTTGGTGGACCGGTTGTTGCTGGTTGGCATGCTGACAGATGAAGACATTGTTAAGTTACTCATCATGATTGATCCAGAGACATGGGATGAATCATTCCAGAAAGGTAATTTTTTATATGTGGGATAATCTTATGTAAATACTGAGTTACAATATTTCTATCAGTAAGGAGATACGTGCTTCTATACAATTTACAAGTACATACGAGATCTGAAACACACTGATAAGTCATATAATTTTCAACATTTTTACACAGAGCCAACTTTCTGTAATATGATATGGAAATTGAAAAGAAAAAGTATGTGCTAATTTTCACTTGTGTATTCCAAAAAAGGGTATGTGCATTAATGTTTATGCAAGGGTCAGTCAGAAAATTGGTTTATGTGGTATATAACTTAGTAACTAATAACCTACACTGATTTTGATTATATCAGAAGTATTCATTGCTGAGCAATTACCATGTTTGTAGCACTGAAGAAAGTTCTTGGCTACCACAGATTTAGAGATGGTTGGGAGGTGAGAACGTTTGTGACACAATGGTTGATAATGCAGGTCATGGACTGCTATCTACAGGGAATAAAAAGCTCATTGCATAGTATTATAAATGCCTCATTTGTGGCAGGGACCATATGGAAAACTAGTAGGATGGAAGTACAGGTAAATCTGAAATGTTCTTGTTAGAGGTGAAATGAAGATCCCAAAATGCATGAATTGTAAACTTATTTTCTGACCAACTTTTGTTGTAATATAAATTTTTGACACGGTGTTTAAAAAAAATGGATACAAGAAATTTGCTGTTTAAAGTGCAAGTCAAAGAAATAAGTTGCTTAAATTAGGTAATTAATTGTATTTTCAAGTTTTATAAAATAAGTTCCTTGTCAAAATACAGTTGTTTGTAGAATCTAAACCATGAGTTGCAGGATAAATTAAGTGTGTATGTCGACCTGCTGGTCCCAAAAAAGAATTGATAATATTATTGAATGTAACATGCATTGCAGATGGTAAGGATGAACATAGGAAGGGCCTATTACATATGAAGATGGCTGAAGGAGCTAAACTACAGATGTGTTATTTACTTCAGCATCTTTGTGATATTCAGCTGCGGCACAGAGTGGAGTCCATTATTGCTTTCAGTCATGACTTCATCGGTGATCTACAGACTGTGAGTAATATTTAGGGCCAGCAACAGCCAGAAAAATGTAACGTCATCTGTGTGCCATAGTTACTTTATTTCATTTTTAAGTAGGATGTCTGCATTTTATAATCATACAAGATTCTTCAGTTTGTATTCGTATAAATTGTTCTTGTGGCATAAAGTACAAAATCAGTGCATTTTGAAGAATATTTTTTTTCTGGATTATGACAGTAGTGTGGAAGAAACTGAATGATGTAGTTGAAAATATAATGACAGTAATATGGCAGAAAATATAAAGAAATGTGTCTTAATGTCACATAGAAGTCCAGTAAATCGGCATTTCAATTAATATGAAATTTATATTCTGTGCACTTACATAGATAACAGCGAAGGTGCTTTAAAGACTAAAATAATATTTTTGTTTATCTTAATCATTTTTAATTTTATTACATTGTGTTGAATTTGATAAATAACAATGCATGCAGTACAATTCTTAATTGTAAAGATGATAAAAAATAAATGATTCAATTCAATTTAATTTATTCTAACCTTCCTTGAAATCTTACAGATATGGAAGCTGGTCATAAATACATTAGATACAACAATACAATTCAATACAATTAATTAATTACAAAATATCATGCAAAGCACTTGTCACAATATCCAGTGTGAACTGTTGTTTTTTATTCTATTTCTATTTCACTTTTTGTTATGAAATAGATTGTTCTCTTATAGGATCAGTTGAGACGATACATAGAAATCAAACAGTCTGACTTGCCATCAGCTCTTGCAGCTAAGAAGACCAGGGAATTTAGGTGCCCACCTCGGGAGCAAGTAAGTACTTTCATGCATATACCACCTTTGCTGGATTTCTGTCTGCCTAACATTGTAGCTGTATGTTATATAAAACAAACAGAGATCTCACTGGAACGAGCACTTAGTGAAGGAACTCCTTAGAAGCAGGACATAAATGGCATTCAGAATCCTTTGTTTTCTGGACTGTAAGTGCACTGTAAAGGATTATGTCATGATACACCTTGTTTTGCAGTGGATTAACTGCTGTAGTTTTTTTATCTATTACAGATGCAAAGGTGCACATTTTATAAGATTATATGGATCCACATTATTTAAATTTTAATGAATGGCAGAAACACTTATATGTAAAATTTACAGCTGTCTATAATATTTAAGCTGGGTATCACTGAAGTGTAGATAGTGTTTTGAAATTGGCAGGTTTGAGAAAGTAAATAATCTTCATGTCTTTCTAGCTGTAATAATGGCAAAAATTATTATTATGAATGAAAACATAACTTGAAGTAAAAGTATGTTATATATTAGACTAACATAATGAAATTGAAGTTACTTAAGACACAAACACCAATAGAAGTCAGGTTCTTTATTTTTAAAAAGTTCCATATATCCAGACTGGAGATGTGGCTCCAATACAAGAATTACAGTGCTGCAGGGTGCATATAAACCATATCAAAAAACGTGAAAAAAATCAGATGTGTAATAACTAACTATACTCGTGTAGTTACTATCATAATTAAATTACTCAACTATATATTCATAGTTGTGGACTGATAATTCAGAGATTTCAGTCATGTTTGAAAATAAGAAAACTGTGATTAGGTGTACCCTATGAGAATATAACTGTCATAAAGGGTAAAAATTGTTCTTTCCTCTTGCAAAGATTTCTAGCCATACAGATCCATAGATTGTTGTTGTCATCGTCGTCATCGTCTCCCCCTTCAAATTTGTCCCCTCCCTCTCCTCCTCCTCCTCCTCATCCTCATTCTCATCCTTATTGTTGTAACTGCTGTTATTTAGTGCATAATCTCTCTCTGTTACATGTATCTAACATAGCCTCAAGGCAGTGTGTGTGAATTGGAAAATTTTGACAATAGTGTGATAAGGAAATCTTGTACAAAGTTTCGTTTAGTGCAGTTTTTGCAGTCTGAATTTGTCTAATTTTTTGCTGTATTAATTGAAGGCCATTCCATTGTGTTCTAGTAAAATTTATGCTCTGCTTCAAAGTTTTGCATATCACTGTGTTAATCACTGATAAACTATGGTATCATTTTTTGGAGCTCATCAACAACCATGCACAATATATTTTTAATACAAAAAAGAATAATAAGAATCATACTGGGACTATGTCCTAGGAGCTCTTGTATTTTGTATTCGTAGCTGTACTTTGCTATGCATTAGACTCTTGTTTGTAGTAATAGCTTGTGCCTTGTATTGTTAAACTTCATGATATTTTTAAATGTTTATTACTAGGACGAGAATGTATATCACCATCCAATATTATTTATGACCAGTTTCATATTCATGCAGTCATTGAATGGATGATGGATTCAAGAAATGTGAATGTTTGTGTGTGTGTGTGTGTAATGTGGGGCATGTGGTAGCCAAGCTGGTTGAGGCATTGTGCTACAAGCCGGAAGGTGGCAGGTTTGGTTCCTGATGGTGTCTTAGGAATTTTTCATTGACATAATCCTTTCGGCTGCACTGTGGCCCTGGGGTCGACTCAGCCCGTAACAGAAATGAGTACCAGGCATATTTCCTGTGGGGTAAAGGTGGCCGGTGCATAGGGCTCACAACCTTATTATCTTCATGTGCTGATTGTCTTGAAATCTGGGCGCCTCAGCCTCCCGGAACCCTCAGGGCCTGTTCAGGCCTTTATAAGGATTGTTTTACCTTTTGCTATGTTGATAATGTTTACATTATGTAAAATTATTTTACATTATTCAAACATTTCCACTGATAACATTTGCATAATTCTCAGTTGCTTCATTTCTGGACTCTGGTTTAAGTGGTACTAGTGTTCCCCTAACTCACTGAACTAAATTTATGAGGGGGTGCTGATAAGTCCTTAGCCCGACCAGGAAGGAAACAAGCTACAGGGACCAAACTCTGAATTTATTCAATGTACTCCCCACAAAGCTCAATACACTTCTTAGCCCGTTGCTCTAACTTTTGTAAGCCACGCAAAAAAGATTCAGAAGGTTGTCCATCTAACCAGGTCTCCATGGCAGCAATGACCTCTGCATTGGACGAAAAATGGTGAACTTTGAATTGTTTTTTTCAGTCCAGGGAACAGGTGGTAGTCTGACGGGGCCAGATCTGGAGAATAGGGTGGGTGTTCAAGACATTTGAAGCCCAGGTAGGCCAGTTTCTTCTGGGTTGCAAGTGCCCGGTGAGCCGCGTCATTGTCGTGCAAGAACAAAATGCCCTTCAGTTGCACCAGCAGAGATGAGTAATATTCAGCGTTGATAGTTTGGCCCTTTGGAAGATAATCAATGAGGAGGATGCTGTCTTGATCCTAAAAAATCTACGCAAGAACTTTTCCAGCGAATTTTTGCACTCAGAATTTTTGGGGTGGGGTGAGCCGCTATGCCGCCACTTCATTGATTGTTGCTTTGTCTCCGGTTCATAGTGATATAACCAGTTTTTGTCCATGCTCACCAATCGCGACAGGAAATCATTTGGATCGCGCCGAAAAAACCAAAAAGTTGCTCAGACGACTGGCACCGTTTACGTTTTTGATCCACATTCAGGCATTTCGGGACCCACTTAGCGGAGAGCTTCTGCATGTCCAAATCTTCATGAATGATGGACCCAACCCACTCATGTGAGATGTCCAGTTGCTCAGCTATTGATTTAACTGAAATCCATCAGTCTTCCAAGATTAGTTCAAGAATTTGATCAATAATCTCCAGGATAGTCACTGTTTTGGGTCGTCCAGGATGAGACGCATCACAGGTGGAAAATCACCACGTTTAAACTGGGCCACCCAGTTTTTGACGGTGACATATGATGGTGCATTTTCCCTTAATGTTTCTGTCAGAATGGCGTGAATTTCCTTCGGCACCTTGCCTTGTAGGAAAAAAAACTTGATGACAGCTCGCTTCTCCATGTTGTTGAAATTGTATGTGAGACTGACATGCTTCCTTTCAGCCTCTGTAACAAGAAAAGTCTTGCAATTCGACACATGAACAGACCCCTTTTTCCGACACTAATGATTCCGTCCTACGACATCAGGAAATAAGTCAGGTTAAGGACTTATTAACACCCCCTCATAGATATATGTGAAGTAGGGGTGGCGTCTAGTGATGTAACATTCTTACATAGTTTTGTGAAATTTTTTCGTTCAGTAATTAAATTAGGGACACAGAAGGCACAGTGTGGCACTGTAATAAAACTATTTCTTTTCTTTAGCAAGCAAAATAGACAAAAAATTAAATTTCCTTAGAGCATTCATGTTTTGGTGGAATTCTCACATGTGTATTTTGGAAGAATTGCAGAGAAATCACATTATTATGACTGACTAATTGCAGATGAATGCAATTCTTGGCTTCAAGAATTTGGAAGGAGAAGACAAGGAAAATTGTCCCTGTGGTGAAGAGCTAAGCGAGCATCTGTCGCAGTTCCACAGCAGACTGATGTCCTATGTTTCACTCAGTGCTTTGCAGGAACCTGAGGAATCAGAGGTTAGGAATTTTTTTGCTCCCCTTCTCAGGGACATCCAGCTTTGTAAGAGGTAGTGTCAAGAGTTGATAAAGAATTTTCATTATCATTTTCAGGAACCTTCAACAGATACAGGAAAGACTGGGCCATTGAAGCGTTTGTTTAATTTTATCAATGCTGTGAAAGAACTGGAAATAGAGCCTAAACAAGAAGAGGAGCCCAAAAAAAAATCACCTGAAGGTGAGTTGTTATTCCTCAATTGATAAGATTTGCCAGTTTGTATTGGGGACAGCTTTGGTATCAAATCTTACCAGTGGCCATTGTCATTGGTTACTACTTGACATAGTTTTTCTACTTCATAATCACTCATCATCATTGTTGTTGTTGCTGCTGCTGCTAATCGTAATTCATTGTTTTCTAAACTTTTCATTTGTTAATAAACACTTTATTAACAGTCTTGCAAAATAAAAAGACACTATTTTAGTGATGAAGAAAGTATTAAAAGCTGAAGATGTGAGATTTAAAGTGATGCATAAATAAATTTCAAAAAGAATCCAGCTTGATTTTGATTGGAAACAATCAAGTTGTGCTTGCAGATTTGTCCTGGATTCCCAGAAAATTAGGAAAATTATTTCATTCTGGGTACTTATTATTTAATAAAGCCTTTCCTGGCTGTGGGGGCTTTTAAATGCCACCAGTTCTTTGGCAGTTCTTTGAAAGGAAGTGATTAAAAAATGCAAACAGTGTAAATTTTATTTGTTTTGTTTTATCACTGCAATTAAAAATTGATGATAGTTTG
>Ga0123354_10002538_pt1 | contig 24267 bp, 20 predicted proteins | sample TergutLab28metaG_2_FD_97872 | JGI IMG/M metagenome (GOLD analysis project Ga0123354, IMG submission 97872) | Labiotermes labralis P4 segment gut microbial communities from Petit-Saut dam, French Guiana - Lab288 P4 | ecosystem: Host-associated > Arthropoda: Insects > Digestive system > Gut ... | reverse complement strand
GGCTGAGTGGACTCCGTTCCAGACCCACTACTACTCAGAAAATCTGGTAGCGCCGGGGATCGAACCCGGGACCTCTGTATCTGTAGCCAGAAACTCTGACCACTAGACCACAGAGGCGGTCCCTTAACAATGTCATACTAGACAAAAATCATCTTCATAATAATAAGTTAAGTATCAATACCCTCATATTCCATGCACATGTTCGTGTAAATTAGGCACTGAAGATTTTTCGCAGGAGAAAACAGTACAGTTACAGTGGATGAAATAAACTACAAGGCATTGTTTCTACTCTACCAACATACTATTGCAAAAATTCTGTTAAACACTGCTGAATGTTGGTGTGCATAGCCAGGAATAAGGCCATGCCATGTTACTGTCACCAGTTTCTCACCACCAAGCCTGGCTTTAATCCCACGGCATTCCATGTGGCATTTGTGGTGTACATAGTGTCACTGGGACAAGACTTTCTATACACACTTGAGTGCTTCCATTAATTGTCATCCATCAGTGCTAAACTGACCATCAAACAGAAGTTACTGCCATTTATCTTAAGACCAAAATACTTGCACTAAGAAAGGGAACAAAATATGAGACTGTCAAGAGTCATCACTCTTTCTTTGGTTTGTTCCCCTGCTTCATATTAATCACTGTTCTACTTCAGTCAACACATCGCCATAAAACAAAGTCAGTGACTCTAAGAATTATATCTACATTCACAAAATGAGAGTAAACACTACAATGTAATGACATAACTAACAATGTGGTTGAAAGTTTTGACTGTATCACTGTTCTTCTGTATCAGTGTTCCTCTCTGGCCTGGGACTGATGTAGTGAGACCTCTTGATGGCTGAGTAAAGTGTGAAAAGTACATGAAGAGACTCGATCCTCGATTCATATACCGGAATATCAAACAGACCTGTATAACAATGACAAGCAACAATCTAGGATCCATGTGAGTTTCAAAATGCATTCTTTGTGACTCCGAATCTCAAACTAACCTACATTTATTAGATATATACATATTATTAACAGGTAAAATTAACTGTACAGATCCACATTGCACAGACTCACAGACTGTACTGCCAACACAGCTAATCCAGGCCAAAGGTATTACACTGCATACAGGCAGGTAATATTTCTTTCTCTTTATTCTTGTTAAGTAGATACCATTCCAAAATCTGGGACAGGTACGTTACAAATATCAGTGAGGCCAATATTTTATGTCATAAGACTGGTGAAAAGTAACATTACTCCAGAATTACAACTACATATGTTTAAAATCATGTTTAGATAGGTTTAAGTATCTTGTATTATTTCAATGAACTTCCTGCTTCAAAGTTTTTCCTACATGCACCATGAAGGCATATAGGAGAAGTGGATGTATAGCCCTAATCATTCTTAACCTTTGTACTATATGGAGGTCAGTGGTCAGCCTCATGCCCCAGCCACTTTACCCCTGGGGAACAAGAGCCCACAGTACCAATTTAATGGGAGGCTAGGTAAGGACTAGAGTCAGTCTTTGACATTTTGAAGAGAAAAATCTCTTGCTCATATGGGGATTTGAAACTCACATTGTCCAGCCTGTAGCCTAGTCACTATACTGACTATAACACTGTGGTCCCTATAGGTAATCAATTTTTTTTTCACCCCATACTGTACCATGTAGGCATGTGGGGGTGGGGGGTGGAGGGGCTAGAGGTACAGCTCTGCTCATTCTACATCATGGCGTTAGATGGGGGTGGGTCATCAGTTGCATGCCCCAGCTGCTTTACCCCTGGTCTAGACAGGTGTGGGAAATCTTGCCCCCACCAGGATTTGATGCCTGCATCATCCAGCCCATAGCAAGTTGCTGTACCAACTACGCTATCCCAACCCACCAATTAAAATGTATGTAATTACAAATTGTCTAAAATATATAATAACTTCAAGAGGCAATGCACTTTTTTCACTAACATGAATGAGCTAATTTTTTTAAAAATACCATACCTGCCACAAAACCAGACAACACTGCATATAAGTTTACCCTGTTCCAATATCTTAAATTTGCAGGAAAATGCCTTGACAGAACATTTGTAACCTTGTGTGTGATTATAAAGCAACCTGCCATTTTTATGATGATAAATTAGAAAAATAATGCTAATCTTATATTCAGGTAAATACGGTATGTTGTATTTGAGTTTCTTGAGAGATTGGCTATCCTGAGGTTTTTGTTTCTTTCCTCAGTTCCACTAGGCAAATGCCAGGCTAGCACCTGACATTAGGTCATGATTGTTACTTGACACATTCTCTGTAATTACCATTTGAGCCTTTATATTCCAAGCTATGAAACATGCCATTAAACAGACCATGAATACATAAATTATCCAAGTCCATGAGACAAAGTATGTAGTGCATAAATCTAAAGAAAGAAACATGCTCCTGTTCTTTCAGTGACTATATTTTGAGAACACATTCTGTTTCACTCTTTTACTTATGTACTTACTACATATAATATCCACATATTGGGGCAGATCACAATCTAGGTCAGCAATTGGCAAACCAGTTTCTCGTAACTGTTGTTCCACATTGGCAGGCCACTCTTGCATTAAGCTGTCTATATCTGGCATTTGCCTACAGATAGTAAGTATTTATTTCCATTTAGTACCATCACCTTATTGACAAATATTAATACACAGTGGAAGGAGTTCAAAGGCATAAAAATACTGTACAAAAGAACACACTATCGTATACACACTAAGCTCGATAACTTACTATTAATTATTTTCAAACAATTTATTATTTAAAATATTATGTTTTAACACTACAGTGATATGCTATAATCTTGCCTGTTGTTTTGTATGGGTGTGAGGCTTGGTCGCTGACATTGCGGGAGGAAAGGAAGCTGAGGGTGTTTGAGAACATGGTGTTGAGAATATTTGGACCTAGGAGGGACGAGGTAATGGGGGAATGGAGGCAACTGCATAATGAGGAGCTAAATGATTTGTACTTCTCACCCAATATTGTGCGGGTGATAAAATCGAGAAGAATGAAATGGGGTGGGCATGTGGGTCTTGGTGGGGAAACCGGAGGGAAAGAGACCACTGGGGAGACCTAGGTGTAGATGGGTGGATAATATTAGGATGGATATCCAGGAGGTGGGATGTGGGTATATAGACTGGATTGGGCTGGCCCAGGATAGAGACAGGTGGTGGACGCTTGTGAATGCGGTAATGAACCTTCGGGCTCCGTGAAATGCGGGGAATTTCTTGACTAGCTGCAAACCATGGAGTAAGTAAGTAAGTAAGTGATATGCTGTAAACTCAAGTGCCAGGGTCTGATTATGAGTAGGAACAGTGGCATTCCTCTCTTCGCCACCATATCCATAAAAAACATCTGAGGGCCATCCAGCCTCCTAAGGTACTCAGGTTAATCTTCATCATACATGTATCCTGTATAATCTTGATGCAATTTTTGAGATCAAGAGCATGAATGTCCTTTATACAGGACACACACGTGGTAACACTCAAGGTTCTTTGTTTGACTTAGTATGGTATTCCACACTGCTAAGTCTGCAACATGTTGACACAGGAATCTAAGCTTACCATGACACAAATTCTGATGATAAACACCAACAAACTTTCTTTATTTGAAGTGGGTTCCATCTCAAACCCAGATGCCTAACCGTAACTGATTAACATCATGATCATTTCTGAAATTTACAAGTGCACTACGGCACACTGAGGCGCCAGGATAGTGCAGTCAGTATAGTGACTAGGCTATTGGCTGGACTGTCTAGGATTCAAATCCCAGTACAGACAAGAAACTCTTTAATTTTCCAAAACATTCAGGCTGGCATTGTGGCCCACCCAGCCTCTTATTCAGTGGCTTCCAGGGCCTCTTTCTTTGGATGTAAAGCAGCCAGGACATGACACTGACCACTCACCTCCATTTCATTCTGAGGTTAAGAATGAATAATGCTATATCTCCACTCCCCCTGGATGTCTCCATGGTGTGGACAAAGAAAACTTAACCTTTACCTAAGACAGATTGAAAGAGTTTTTTGTTTTAGCAGTAAGTACTTCACACCATGGGTAAAAAGCAAGCCAACTGAACCTGCAGAGAGGATAGTTATGTTGCTGAAACCCAGTCAGATATCTAAAGTGTTTATAAACAGTTACAGTGATGAATCACAGACTTAGACTGCAGAAGAGCGGTGAAATTATGAGGAAGTGGAGACTGAGTAATTGTTACAAAATGACCATGCACTTTCATAAAGTGGTTATAGAGATGTTCCAGTGCTCTAGTGCTACACAGCCCCTGTGCTTGTAGTGTTGACAATGGACATAGTGGGTTTAACATGCCTTTCTATAGCAACATGATAAAACAAGACTTCTATGTGCAAAACTGGAGCCTCAATCCAAAAATGTCAGTAAAAGAAACTGGAAATTTAAAAACTTTTTGATCCATATTATAAATACTGAGGCAATAAGGAAATTTACATTTTCAAGACACACTGCACAATCTACTGTACTGCCCACATAATATCACCAATTTCATAATTTTATCTTTTTTGGTTGAATCAAGCACTAAACTTTAAATAACCTGCTGAAAAAAACCTTGCAGAACTGATCAAATTATTTAAATTTAAAACCCATAATTTAAAGGTTAAACACCTTGTATAAAATACTTAAATAGAAAACTGTTTTGGTGTTGTCACAAGTACAATCCTCCCAACAATGTGTTTGTTTCATGAACTTTCTGCAGCACACTCACAATAATGCACACATTAAAAAAATTGCACAAAGCAGGAACCTACTTTGAATAATGGACTGTGGGTGGGGGTTTGCTGCGATGCAGGTCACTTATATCCTTGATCCACCTGTCAATAGCTTTTGTATTCTTCTCTGCATACTCCACACTCTTCACAACCTAAGGGATGAAGCGAGATACAGTACAGTTCTTATCCTAAAGAACTGGTCTTTATCCCCAAACAATGCATTTACCAAGGTATTTATGTTATAAACAATTACCTCTGTTGCATATTTCTGATGATGGTCTGTTGTAACATTTTTGTTGCATAAATGACCAATCAATGCCTGCATTAGCCATTATTATAAAGGGACACTATTTCATCCGACAGGTATCACCAGGCACTACCCAACATCTTGGTTATGTTATACACACACTGTTACCAGACACTATATTAGTCATATGTTTGTTGCTATGTGCATCTCATATGATACATATGCAGTGTATATGCTACAGGAAGTGTCACATACATTCAGGTAACAATTTATAACTATGCAAAAAGTTTTCAAGCAACAGGTTCCATTCTAGATAATACGACAACACATACAGATATGTACTGCATCCATATTAGATAACTGGTGTTCACAGATTCTTCACTGCAGATCTTGATTCAAAACTGAATTCGCTGAGCTGTAGCTTAATGGGGTGCATGATAGTGAAAAAGACCTCGCACTCCTGTTTAACAATGAAAGTGGATTTCAACCTAGGGCATACATGAACTCTCAGAATAATAGGCTTCCCATGTTAATCCATGAAGTGCCATTACATGCTGTCAAGGCTGTCATGAGTGTAACTAGGTTTATTGGGCCCATATAATCCTGAAACCATAAATTCACATCATTTTTGAGGACCCGTTCAATTACAAGAGACCCTATGCCCTTTTTCAACACGGCAGTGCACCACCTCACACTGCACATAAATCCATGTCTTAACACATTCCACGCCATAGTCGACCTTAGTCGATCTAATTTTTCAATCGCGCTCTTTCAGCTTAAATCAGCTGACTTAGCGGGAAACTTGTAGAGCAGCTTCAGTATATCTAGCTGACGCTATCTTTATCCTTTTTATAGCTTATTATGCTTACATTGCGATATAATGAACCCATGTTTATCCTTATACTCAGAGGAAGAGTGGGCTGTCTCTGGCTGCAGTCTGTAAAGAATCTTTTATATGTGAAGTCGTGTATGTGTGATAGTTTATACTTCTCAGTGCAACATGGCATCTAGGAAAAGAAAAACAAATGGATTTAGAACTGAAGAAGAATTAGCTGATGCAGTGAATGAAATTGTAAATGACAGTGATTCAGATACAGATAATATTCCCGAATTTTGAAGTAGTGAAGAGAGTGAATCTGATAGTGCAAATGAGAGTGATAATGAGAGTAACATTTCAACACCAGGCCCAAGCCGCAGACAGATAGATGTTACCCCACTACAGGGTTTTCTAAAAATGATCGTCAACCAAGAATGCCACCTTTCATAGGCAATCCGGGCATGCAATTTGCAGTTGAAAATGAAGCAGATGTGATGAGTTATTTTGACCATTATATTCCTCCTGAACTCACTGAAATAGTAGTTAACCAGACAAATTTATACGCACAACAACAGATCATGAAAATGCCTCGCCCCATTACAAAACATGCACGTAGTGAAGAATGGAAACCAGTAATAGTAATCGAAATGAAAAAATTCCTTGCTTTGATTTTTGTAACTGGTATAGTCTGAAAACCAAAATTAGAATTGCATTGGTCAATGAGAGGAATTTTTCAGACTCCAATATTTCCACAAACAATGTCTAGGAACAGATTTCAGCTTATCCAAAGGTACCTTCACTTCAATGACAATAATGCAGCAGGAACAAACGACGATCGTTTGTACAAAATCCATACAATTTTAGACATTGTTGTAAATAATTTCAGAACTAATTATATACCAGATAGGGTAATTTCTCTTGATGAAGGTACGCTTGGTTGGTGGGGTTGTTTGCGATTTCATTCGTATAACCCAAGCAAAATTACAAAGTACGGCATACTGGTATGGATGGTTTCTGAAAGTTCAACTGGATATATTCGTAACGTGCAGATTTATGATGGTAAATGTGGACCTTCGACTGAAAACTCAAGCCTTATGAAGGGAAGGGTTACCACTTATAACAAGACAATTATTACAATAGTGTCCATCAAACGAATGAATTATTACAGAAATTAATTAGAGTCTGTGGAACAATCAGAGTGAATCGTGGATTACCAAAAGACATGATAGAAGAGGAAAAAAAGTTAAAGAAAGGCAAGGTCACTTTTCGCAGGAACCAGGAAATACTACTCATCTCACACCAAGATAAGAGGCTTGTAAATATGATTTCAACACTCCATACAGCTGAAGTAATTGAAACAACAAGCAGATGAATGGGTGTGGCAAAGAAGAAACTTAAATGTGTCATAGATTACAACACTCATATGCACAGTGTTGATACAGCGGACCAGTATCTGGCTCACTACCCATTCATTCGTAAAACTGTCAAGTGGTCTAAGAAAGTATTTTTCTGTCTTCACCAATGTTGCCTTTTCAACAGTTATGTTACCTTTTCGAAGAATAATCCTAATTCCCACAAATCATTCCTAGGTTTCATGTCAGATATCACAGCAAATCTGATACATCAGATACTGTATCATCACCGTCATCATCTGACGAGTTGTAAGGCTCGAGTAGAACACCTACACCTACTCCAACAAAACGTGCCCCAAAAAATGACCCCCCTGGCAGGCTTAATTGAAAACTAAAGAATCACAAACTGGTCCATATTCCACCCAAAAAAAAAATGATAAAATGCCAAAATGAAAATGTTGAGTGTGTGTGCAAAAAAATATCAAGAAAGAAACTAGATTTCTCTGCACTCAGTGTGGTGTTCCTCTGCATCTAGAAGGCTGCTACACATGATATCACATGCTGAAACATTACTGAAGGTATGTTCAAATTTTCAAGTCTATATCTCATATAGTTTTCATGTAATTATTTTTTTACTGAAATCATGAAAGAAAGGGCTGTGGACCCTCTAAATGGCTGGCATTTTAACGCCCCTGGGTATTTAAATAGCTGGCAGTGAACATGTTAAAAGTGAGCAGGGGATTGTGGTCTCCCTGTTTCACCAGATGTGAATCTATGCAATTTTTAGTTTTGTGGAATGTTAACAGATAAAACATACAAAGGCATACCCAAAAGTTCCTGAACTCATCACTAGGACTTCAAATGGCAAGCAGTACAGATGTATGCCACTAGGTGCCAAATTGTCTTCTGAGTTGGTCTACTGCATTTTGCAACAATAACCCTCTGTGTTGCTTCTCTACAGATATTTATTGTTGTCTACTGTTGTGGATTTCCATAGCTGATTTGAAGGAACAATGTATATGCATTAAGTTTTGCTTCAAAACTTAGGGAAAACTACATAAGAAAAGCATAAAATGTCCAAAAATCTTTTTGTTAAAATACCACAGAAGAACACAAGCTTTTGATTAGTTTTCTTGATTCAAACATGGGGAAACATCTGCTGAAGTTTGTGAGCATTCACGTAATCACTCCACAGGTTATCCATACGAAAACATGGAGAAATTTAATTAAATTGTCAATAAAAATTGTAAGTATTCAGGTTGTCCTGCCACAGGTTATACATATGAAAACATAGAGAAAGTAAAAAAAACTGTCCATGACGATTGATGAAATACCTTTTTGGGATAACTGGTGGATTAGGTCTCTCTATGGAACATGCCACCAACTGAAAATGTGGCAAATCTCTGCAAAGTTTTTACCTCAGTTGCTCACCAACAAGTAGAACCAATTTCTGGCACCACAAACATTGCTGTGAACCTCCACCCTCCTAACTCACCTAACTTGACCCTTGTTTCTGCAAATGAAATTGCAGCTATAAGTGCACCATTTCCTGGATATCCCTGAAATTCAGGAACAATTACTGACTGACCTAGATGTGACTTCCAAAATGTAATTTCCAGCAGTGTCAGAAATGCTGAACTTGTTGCAAATTTGGAAGGGGATTACTGTGCAGTGTACAACAATGGCCAAAAACAGAAGTGTGTATTTCATTATCAACTCGGTCTGGGGACTTACGGATACACCCTTGTATAGGAATAATCCTCACACTGAAGACGATCTAAAAGAAAAAATGAAGAACACAGTGCTTTTACTTTTACCAGTTGACCTTCAGCATGCAATTAACAATGTGTTTTTGTTATGTGTGATGCATAAATGCTAGCCAAAGGAAATCACTTTCAGCACCTTCTTTAAATACAGGAAGAAAAACTGAATATTAGCTGTGATTCATTGAACTAACGTACCTGGATCTGCCACACACAGGAAACTGGAACACCAATGATCACTACAGCACAAACTGTCATATAAGATGGTCTCAGTACAGCGTGATGTGTGTTGCCAGATAAAATAATGTCCCTGTATTTCAACTATATGAATGTCTTTTATAAAGTGACTTCAGAATGAATATAGTAACACAAAGGAGATAAAAAATAATTTGAGTTCAGTTCTTATAATACTTGAGGCCATGTACTGGTTAACACTGGCTTGGATGGTGATACTAATGAGATGCAATGGAATGTGATGCCATGCAGTTTGGTTGATAGGTAACTATGTTTGCAAGGAACATCATGCATTTAATTCAGGTATGCAAGTAAGTTGGGAATTTAAACAAAAAAGTGACTCATATTATAGGAAAAATGACCAGAATGGGAGCTGTGGCTAGTGTAAGAGGAGATGGAGGCACTAAGAAGTGACAGTTACATCAAGGACAGGTGTAGGGGGGATACTGGTAAGAGAAAGCTACAGGCAGCATATTCCTCTAAAACATAGTGGAATAGTAAATTGGTAGACTATCTGGAAAATGTATTTGGGGCTGCACATAAAGATCACATTCTTCAACAATGGCCACTGCAGCATGTCAGGCAGCACAGATTTGCTTATGGTATTGTATGTGTAAATGTGAACATGTCCTTCAGTCAAGTTTTGTACCAAATGGCCAGTTTTCATGACATTTCATAAGCAAATGCATAACCCACATGTCCTTACTATTAATTCCCTAAAATCAATAATAACAGCATAGTTATGTGCATTTATGAGGTGGAAGTCATGTCTTTAAAAATATTCTACAATAACTAACATGAAGTGTTGCTGAGAAGGCCATAACTTTCAACCATTAAAGGAGGAGGAGGAGGAGGAGGAGGGGAAAGAGGAGGAGGAGATCGAATGATTTAACATGCCAATATAAAAGTAAACAGTAGCCACTGCAACACCTAATTCCAGGGGTGCACATATTTTCCAAAAATCTAGAAGCCACCTCACAATTCTAGGTGATAGCTGAGTGACATGAAGGAATTTCCATACCCACAAATATTAGGAACCACCATACAAAATTGTTTTCTGGGGTTTGTGCACCCAACAGATTATAGCTATATTTGATACTGTAATTGCAATGCTGTGATTAATATTTCTTTGGCACCTATTCACACAGACATCCTTCATGCAATGTAAATTTCTCACATAATAACAAAAGAACATCTCTTTTCAGACAGATCTGATATTTCCAAAGTACATGCTGTCTTCATTTTTCAGGGTAGAATGTCTACGATTATGTTGAGGCCAGAAGACATTAGTGAAGACAAGGCAAGGTGACTGGACAAACATAGTACAGTAACTTGTGTGGCTTAACTTAACAAATGACACATCTGTCCATTCACATGACTCTTGAAATGGGCACCATGAGATTTAATCTGTCCTTACCATAGCCTTTGCAGAACTCTGTTTGGCAACAGCTCGCAATTGGAGGTGCAACACTGCTGGCTCACTCTGCTTAGCACATGGTTCATCCAGTACAGTCAGTCCAATGCTGTCACTTTTCCCATCTGGGCAAGGAATCTTCAGGAAAGCATCAATGTCCCCAACTGCTGGTATGAAGTCAGGAATGAATGGCCGCAGCTTATAGTCCAGTTCTATGTTTTGTGGCGTGTAGCTGGAAAAGATAACAACTATAGCAGCTGACATTAGGTGAACAATGCAACACTATATGTGACTAGTATCCTTACCGTGTAATATTCTGGAACAAGTCCTTTACCTCTGCTGAGACTGGCAGGTGGCTGAATTCATTTGGATCATATGTTCTGTAACGTGAAAACAAAAGTCCTGTGAAGCAGGTATATTTGCAGTATGCAATTAAAACTGGAATCAAGTGAACCCCTTTTTATTGCGAGTAATAAAGAAGTGACTAATCTGGAAAACAAAATGCAAAAGAAATAATAAATAGTGGATCATTCTACTAAACAACAGAACAGTTATTCCTGACCTCCCAAGTGAAAGCACCCCTTTTACTACTCCATGGGTACAATATGAATTAACATGTGAATTGCACTGTTTCACACTTTTTAATACAGCTGTCAAATGATACAAACATGAACAGTAATCTACTGTTGTGGAAATATCAGTGGAAATGGTGATGATAGAAAATGAGAAAGCAAACAAACCCTTCCAATATTGCAGCTTCAACATTAACATCATCATCATCATCATCATCATCATCATCCTCACTGTTATCTGACTGATCTGGGGTCTGGTGAATCATGTGATGGTGTGTTGAAATATGCGATGAACCTGGGCGCTGGATTCCCATTATTGCCACGTCACGTGAAGGACCTGCCATGGACTAAAATTCAAAAGGTACATATTCACTAGTTCATAAAACAATACATTTTAGTACATGATGCAAATTTATAGTCTACATTAATTTAACCCCTTCATGAAAGCACTTTGCTTTTCTACTAAGAGTGACAAGGTTAAATAAAGGTTCTCAGTCTTAAAAGAGGTGTCAGCTAGGAATGGCATAAAGCAAGGGTGATACCCATTCAAATTTCCCTCAACCTACATGTGCTACAAACAGGTGCTCAATATGACATGGGCAAATGGCATCACTTTCAGCAAATACAAAGCATGCAGCAATATGCCAGACAGCCTGCCTGCATACCTTGTTATCGTAATTTGTCTTTTTATCCTGGAAACTGTACAGATCTCTATCTTTGATATTATAGGATGTTGGACTTTCCACCTCTTCTGCATCCGCCACGTCTATGCTCTCGTCGTACAGTGTGGCAGATGAGAACTGCATCAATGAGTTCAGAAATAAGTGATGTACTCAAACTTACAAGCTTCTTTGTTTTAAGAATCCAGTACCACAAGTTTTAAGACTTCTCATACAACTCAGGCACTATTTCTTGTTAAGTGTACTGCATTCTATTGCAATGTTACAAATTTCGTACATGTAAAACTTACTATCTTATAGTGATCCTAGTAACTAACAGGTTTCATTACATGTATTTTACATAAATTGTTCGGTGAGGAAAGTCTGAATGAGTTAAACTAGAGGGCCTATTCTTATTACACTGACATTGTTTGTTGTGTCCCTGACCACAGCAGCTGTCATGAGAGCTTTCATATATATGACACCTCCATCCACCAGTAATTTAGAATCTGTTCCCCCACCCCACAGTTCAACATATTTTATTACAGAGCAGTTTCAAGCTGCCAACCTCCAGCTTACAAACAGCCCTTGCACTTTCAAAATGCAGTAGAATTCCTTTAATCTGGCTACTGATGATCTGGAAATCCTGAGAGTTCAGCACTTGAGGAAAATACTTCCAGGACTAGATATGTATGATGTGTGACCGGACTTTTACAATTGATAACTAATACTGTGACCTTATTTTTTGTCTGCACTTCACTGAGCTCAGTGAGTTATTATGGCTTCCAAAGATCTCAAGATGAGTAAACATGGGACTAGTGACAACAGGAAACATGTAATATTAATGATTCCTCAGAAATTTAAATAATTAGAAGGCTTAAAAGCAGTAATAGCTGAAGTGTGGTTAAAGCTTCATACAACATTGCATCATCAACAATCTATGATATGAAGAAATATAAAGGCTAACTACAATAGTTTATGGTACTTGCATATGCATGTGAAGGGCCTTTTTTAAGTGACAGACATTGAAACAGCCTAAATTAGCCCAATTTTAAGCAATGCATTCCAAAGGAAAACCTGCGAGTTGGGCCTATGACAACTGGAAAAGCTAAGTCTTTTTATGATGAAATGGAAGTAACTAACAAGTACACATTCTAAGAGGACTGTCTGCAAAATTTTGGGACTGTCTGATAATACAGAATACTAGATGAATTGGCAACTGTCTGGTCCTGTAGGTGCCAGATTGAAGGAATTCTACTGTATTTCTTGATGCATGACAAAGTTCTAATCTCAAAGGTATTAACAATTTTTTTTTGAAAGTTGACCTTCAGTTCTTACAATCACAGTGGACAGTCAGTTGTTTACCTCAATCATGTTGTCAAGATTAATTTAACATACTTCAGAATTTCTTTCTTAAAAAAAAATGACCTCTGTGATTTTGTTTGCACTCATTGTACTCTGTGGTGATGTAAAAGTAACTTCATAAACTGCACAGGAATTTCTGTATTACCATCATCTATTACTTTGGTTGTTCATGTTCCTAATAATGTAAACCATGCCTCATCTAATAAAAATACAAGGTTTCATATTTTATTTTTGTTCAGTACTGAACATGTAATTCTTCTGCATATGGTTCTTTTACATGGCACTGTTGAGGGCTATTTTTACAAAACTTTCCATCATATTTTAACCATGGAGCATACTGCGCAAAAATATCGCAAATGAACATTCACAACTTTAGGCAACACAAGCCTGTTGCACTTCAGTCAATATACGTATATATTAATACGCAGTCTTGTACAACACAATGTTGTGCAAGATTGTGTATTAAATATATATATGAACACTCAGAGTTAAACTGTATAAATTTTAAAAACAAACTGCAACCACCTGAGAAGCATTTGTGATGAGATATTACTAATGTGTACGTGCACGTTCTATTCACTTTATCAGCAGCAATAACACAGTCAGTGTTATTAACAAGCCAACGCACCAAGAGTTTATATTTTCCTAACCTCAGGACACAAGCAATCGACCTCTATATATTAGGGCAAGTCATAAGTTACATACGTGCACTCCTACGCTAACCCAATTTGATGTCACTCTATAGAGTGGCGGGTGGGTTGAAGTTGCCCACCGTTATCTGCACTGTACTCACAGTATTCTTTTACAGAAATTATTAGTGCAATTTCAATAATGCCATCAACAACACTGCTTATTTACAGCGCCTTTCGAAACACTTAGACGTTTTCAAATATCGAATTTGGAAGGATGTAAAGTTACTATGACCCACGAACTAACATACTAACCGCCTAGTCACCATAGGTTACTTATACAGCAACGTTAAATGGGTGACCACAATATTCTGTAACTCTCATTTACCTTCAAGCGTGGTGAGTGATCGTCATCACTGTCTTTCTTACCAGACATCTTTTTTTCTCGGTAATATTAAATGTTCTGACAACAATGTACCACATTTATTTCCGTGCTGCACATCACAACCATCAAGTCATAAGCACAACATAGTTTCTGTCATTTCTCACACACGAAATGTCTGTGAACATATGACAACACTGTTGCCAATACACCACACATTGTACATGTAATCCATGGTACGTTAGTATCAGCCACGCGCAAGAGAATTAATAACACTGGAATGAGAAAGTGCCTTTGTGGTAGTTGTTTACGTAGTCATAACATACGGCGACATAATCAGCTATTTTAGAAATATTCTTTCTAATGTACTTTTATACTTTTTTCTGTCATTTCACTTACTGTACTCGTTGTGCTTGAACAAAGTACGACTTAACTTCCTATTTTCATCAAATGGGTATTGTGCATTATGTTATTAGATAGCCCAACGTATTTAGCATTCTACTTCTTTTTTGCGGCTGCTGTTAAAAGGACTGATTGGCTCATGGGGTTCGGCTGCGTGAAAAAATGAAATTTTTTCGCAATTGCAGAAAACATTACGGCTCGTTCACTCTGAACTGTCGTGTTTGACGTAATGTTGAAAAATCTTAACTCCTCTTCGAAGCACAATTCTTTCAATTAGGCGAATTTTTGGTCTCCTATACTCATACAAGTATGTATACAAACACGACTTTTAATATTCTGAGAAACCCCCGGGATTTCGTAGTTTGGTCTGAAGCACATGCATATAGCATTGCAGGGTTGTATATTTTTTCATGGTTTCTAATACCAACGGTGCTCAAGACGCCCGACATATTATGCACTATGTCTGTAGAGTACTCAGTACACTGTATACCCTAATACATCGCACCCTTCAGCCAAACGAGAACCCGTTGGATCATATGTTGATACGGGTGTTCGTATGCAAATCCCAGGCAATATAAACGGCAGTGATTATATACCAGAGGAGGATCATCGTTGTGTGGTGTTGTTGCAGTAATGTTTACCACTGTGATCAAAAAGTACGGTGAATGCTGCTGCCGAGTGCGTTCCAACGGAAAGGCAGGGATCTTCAATACGGGAAGCGGCGATTCTAAACTTAGTAACAGTGTGTGACAGGTTTCAACTTGTTCGGTGCAGTCAATCGGCTGTGAGCTACGGTTGAGAGAAGGTGTGTTTTAAAAGTGTGCCGTAACATTAAGAACGCATTAAAATGAAATTTTGTTTCAAACTGCAAAAAAGTGCTAAAGAAACGCACGAAATGTTAAAATTAGTTTATGGTGATGCTGCAGTGACCATGAAGACGGTTTACAATTGGTTCGAGCGATTTCGTAATTGTTGTGAATCGGTTGAAGACAAGGAGAGATCGGGACGTCCTTCAATATAAAAAAACCCAAGAGAATGTTAAAAGAGTAAGCGAAATGATTCGATCAAACAGGCGATTGACTATTAGGGAAATTTCTGAGGATCTGAGCATCTTTTATGGTTCCGTTCAAATCATTTTAACAACAAATTTGAACACGAGGCGAGTGAGTGCGAAATTTGTTCCACGTGTTTTGACGGTCGAACAAAAGCAACAGCTTTTGTCAATTTCATTGGAGTTGCGCGATCGTGCCGCTTCAGATTCCAGCTTTTTAGGAAATGTCATCACGGGACATGAAACCTTGGTCTATGGCTATAATCCTGAGACCAGGGTTCAGAGTTCTCAATGGAAATCACCCAGTTCTCCTCGTGCGAAAAAAAGCGCGTCAATCAAGCTCCAACATCAAGGTGATGACGATGATGGTGTTTTTTGACCTCGATGGAATTGTGCGAGCCGGGTTTGTACCCAGGAACACTATGGTGAACTCTGAATATTGTAAGGGCTTTTTAGAGCGTTTAAGAAACGATGTGCGTAGAAAACGACCTGAGAAATGGGCAAACGGTGTCATCCTCCACCATGACAACGCTCCATGTCACACACGCTTCTGGTACGGCGATTTCTGTCACATAAAATTATTACGGTGTATCCTCATCCACCTTATTCACCAGATCTGGCACCGTGCGACTTCTGACTCTTCCCCAAAGTCAAAATGACCATGAAAGGTAAACGTTTTGAATCGATTCAGGACATCGAGGCCGCCACGATAGCGTAACTAAAGACACTCACGAAAGAGGACTTCGAGAACTGCTTCAGACAGTGGCAAGAACGATGGGATAAGTGTGTTCGAAGCGAGGGGGAGTATTTTGAGGGAGATTAATGGCCATGTGTCTTTTACTGTATTACATTTTTTATTTAAACATTCACCGTATTTTTTGATCACACCTCGTAAGTGTATTTGATGTATAATCTGGAGTTTTAACATTTTAAGACTTTTAACTTTTGTGTAGGAAGTGAGGCTGAATAGTACCTGAAATACTTACTGGATCTACAAAACTATGCTGTTGATAACGTCTTTGATGGTGGTACCTAGGTGTAGGAGTTTGGCACGTGATATGAAGTGTGTTTTTGATCTGTTTTATTGTATTTGTATTGGAGTATTTTTTTTTATTTTTTAAAATATGGAGTATAAGGTAAAAGTTCGCGTTTGTTGTGAGATCCATACAAATCACATAAACTCAATATGTTTATCAAGTAGAATTGTTGAATGTTAAACCTGGTGGTATGGACAGTATTCGCTAGGCTTTAATTACTTTCGTATCATGGCTTAAGATATGGATTCTGGCAGTGTACCGTTTATTATTCTGAAAGTTGAGAGAAATGGCTCTCGCGTTATCAGGTAAGTTTCTTTTTTGGCAGGGGGTCGTACTGCAGCACTATGTGTGGCACGGTGTCTGGAAACTCGAGAATCAAAGCGACAGTAATACATATGGGCTCATAAGATCGGTCAAATAGTCAGTGGTCTCAAGCTCTTTGTGATCCGTGGTACTCCCGTTGATGAGTGCGGTTTCTGAAATCGCACATCTGAGCGTAGTAACCAGTAGTAGATGTGATATACTTACAACTTCAGTGTAGAAAATATGTCCTTAGCAAGGTAAAAATTATAGTTGGAGATGTAGCAGTTAGAGTAATATTTATGCAGTTGATTTTAGAATATGACTTTTATTCACGTTTGTGAACTGTAATGGTGTCCTGAGTTATAAGACAATCTGCCACACTTCTAGTAATGTAGTAGTGCTTAAGACATTTTATATTCGAAGTTTCCTTATTTTGATGTTGAAAGGGGGTCTGGTCCATATGTATAAATTGTTAGTAATCATAAGTATATTTGCGTAACCGGTACGTATTATTTTAGTGCACTTTTACTTTCGTAAACATGTAAATGAGTCAGTTAAGTTTGAGATTTCGGGGGGGGGGAGTTACAACTACAGCTTCAGAGTTCAAGGCCATGAAGAGTGATAAGATAATTTTCGCACGGTGCTTATTTGCAGATATTTTCGGTTAAGGTTTAGAATGGGGTGTGTTGGCGTACAACTTAAACCTATTTATTTTATTTCATTGTTGCGCTCGCTTTATTGTTAGCAGAACACTGAGATTGTCATGTTCAAGAACAAATGAGTAGCTCGTGTTGATCCGGGGGGGGGGAGGGGAGGAATAAATATACATACATACATCTTGTAAATGGGAAGTGAGAATACTTACTCATTTTTATTTGGTGTATTAAAATTAACATGTAATGGAGGAAGTTGTGATATTTTTCAGGCTTTTGCAGTGGTACACTTGAGGTCCCTTTTGACATGTGGCATTGCATCACTGTAACTGGTGCCTGATGTTTTGAGACAGTGTAGTGGTCTCATCTTCGGGGTTTGAAACATTAGACAGCAGTCAACCGGTGATGCAGTACCACATCCCAGGAGAATAGAGACCTAAGAAGTTGTGTCTGTTATTATTGTTTCCCAGGCTACTTTGGCCATGGCACTTAACATTCTCATTAAATTTTTGCTTAACCCCCAATATAATTATTATGTTTGAGGCTAAAAAAGCTAGACCACAGATAATTTAGGACAATAATTAATCAATGTGATGTATTTGCATAGTATTTAATTGCATATATTTAAAAAAAAAACATTTATTTTTTTTTTTTTACAAGAATGGAGCTTAACATTTTATATGCCACATATTTTCAATTTTCAATTTGGAGAGTGGTTTTCTTGGAGATAATCTGTATGTCCCTCAACTTTTGTTGAAATTTGATTTATATACCTAATTTCAGAAGTTCACAAATTTATTCAGTCAGTATGAACCATATGAAAGAATACAACCTTGCATATCCTCTACTTCTTTGAACTCCCTCCCTCCATTAATATGGTGGGTGATCACATGCAGCCCTGTAGTCATCCATACTCAGATGGCGTAAAGACCCCATGATAAAATTTTTGCTGGTGTCTGTGACTTCAAACCTGCACCTATTCAGGGCTGCTTGATGTGAGGAAATGAAAGTAAAGCATTGCACATGATCTAGAGAGTAAAGAGGAAATGCATGGATTTTTCAATCCTGGTCTTGCAGCTAATCATGATCATCAAAATGGTGATGTGTCAGGTACTGAAATAAGACAGCGTAACTTTGCAGCAGCTGTTGTTATATTTGACAAAGTGCAGGCTGGACAATACCTTGAAACAGTTTAGCATAATGTGCACTGTTGACTGAGGTTGAAGGTGGAACTGTGTGACCCAACACAAGTCTTTCACAGTGAAAAAGCTTTATGTGATAACACCCGGAAACATTGTTGTCCACTTTGATGCTTCATTGCTGGCTTGTGTGGGTGCATGCATGACATACATTGTCGTAATGTCAGAAAGGAATGCTTGACCTGCCCTTCGTCCCTAATTAATTGAAATCTGAAGTGGATTGCAGCATGTATCTGACAAACTGATCAAAATTCAGTGTGTGTGGAATCTACATTACATAGACCTTCTTTGTTGAACATTTACTGAGAGTGTGAACTCACGACCGACTGGTATTTCTACTGCTGCATTTGCCATGCATGTCATGCTGTGGTGTTCTTGAGCATGGCATGAACGTGCTCCAAGTGGCTGTCTTCTGTTGGGGTTTCAGGCGCATTACTATGAGGACTCACGTGCATCCTTTTGGATCACGAAGTACAGATTTACATATTGTATGTAAGACATGGTAATGATTCTGTTTGGTGGCAGATGTCCTCATAAATATATATATATATATATATTACTTGGAGTTATACAAATCATTATTTACCTTCATATAGACTTGATAATCTGATACATACTCTGTAGAGCAGACATTTGAGGTAAAGTGAACATACATGAGGGTCAGTTTGCATAGAACTTTCATGCAGGGTCGGAACATGTATGTATTGATGCGTGGTACATGAAAGTAACTACATGTATAAAAAAAGAACCCTCAGAATCATTATAAAAATATTACAGGACAGGAAGGTGCACATCTGATCAAGTGCAGGGACCTTATTATGTCTGATGTCTTGCATCACTTGTTACACTTGGGATTGTTTTGTTTGATGGCATGCACTTCAGTGCAGTGCTTGCAGCATTTCTGTGTTTGCCGTGAGTCAGGCTCCATGCATTTGAATTCAGTGTGTTGTAGAGTTTTTATCCATCATATTGAAAGTAGATGCTGGAAAGTAGTTGTTCATTCAATTGCAGTTGATATTATGTTTTTAGTAACCACAAGGAAAGAGGGTACTCAAAATGGTTTGCTTTGTCTCCTAGGCATGTGCCACATTTTACAAATGTGTTCATTGCATGTCAGAATTTTGTTGGTGAAAGTGAAGACACTACATTCTGCATGGTTTAGTTTAGGTCATTTTCACTGTATGCATTATTATGATACATTTTATCTTATACATGCATGACAAGTAAATATGAATTGCATGGGGTCAGGTGTGGCAAACATGGAGGCTACTGTCTTTTGCTTATTATTTGGCCACCAAAACACCCACTAAATAATGCACAGGAGTATAATGGGATAGGTGTTTAAAAGTCAGAATATGCAGGTCATTTTGGTGTGAACACATGGTCTCAGAAAAACGAATGGCCTGAATAATCTTAGTTGCACCACTTGGACAGCACACAGCAACTATAACATCAAGTATGGCACTTTGTGGGCTAATGTGGGATTTTCTGCAGTTCAGTATTTATTCTTAGAATACAAGATCCACTATATTAAAACAAGCTTTTCTGCTAAGCAGACAAAGTGTGAGGTGTGTTTGTCTGTCGCACACCTTTCGAAAGTACCAGTTCACTAAATTCAGTTTTGCTGTGGGATGTGTTTGTTGAGTTTGTGAACCACAGTCCTTTGAGTTGCAGGGGATGTGAATGCAGCAGTTTTGTTGCATATTGTGGTGATGATGCAGATATGCCTATGTGCTGTTCACATCAAACCAGACATTGTCCTGGAAATGTTCCCAATCCAGCACCCATTTTCTTGAGTTCTCTTACTGTGTTGTATCGAACCTGTTGCTTGAAACCTTTTCACATATTTGTAAACTATTGTCCAGTTGGAACAAGTGCGTCAGGAAACTTCTGTATGCATGTTTGATGACACTGGTAGGACTGTTATTATCATTTCATATACAGAAACAGGTGTTTCTCCAATGGAATTCACATAGTGAATCCAGGTGACTCATAAGAACTGATGGTCTCTGTGATATGCAACGGGAGAACGAGCTGGTGAGTGAGCTGGGTTTCGGTGGATAGCAAGCCAGTGATAAATGACTAGTGACAGTTGTAAAAAGTAAAGTCCCAGTGTAACAGAATTAAATACCCCGTTTGATGTGAAGGAGACCGGAATTTTAAGTGATAGCTGAATAAGGAGGCCATTAAATTGCCAAAATCTGTACCTGACATTTGCCATTCTGAACATCATACTGTGTGACAGGTATACCTGACATTATGTGCTAGGTGCTGATGGTTAATATCATTAGGACTAAGTAACTCTTATTGCAGCTGATTTCTGAACATGCTTCCCCAGTGCTTTTAAAAATTTGAGGTGTGTATGTGAATACTGAACCATTATCAGAGCTGCATGTGTTGGAAATGTGTATGGCTGGGAAATCTTTTGTTAATAGCATATGATTGGAAGCTGTTTTTAAAATTTACTTGGTTTGTGTATGTTTCTGAATGTGGTGTGGAAAACAACCTAAATGTGTGACTTAAAAAATATTGATATATTGCAGGTAATTGCAAATGTACGGGAAAATGTGTTCATGCTGGAACATGAATGTGTTAGTTAGTACTGCAATATAATTATGTTATAATATTCTTGAACAGTTTATTACCTGCACCCACACAACCTGTTTGGGATCGAGATGAAGAGAGAGCAAAAGTGCGTGTACATGCATCTTCTCTGGTTGTTGCAAGCCCAACAGCTCCCCCTTATGGTCAGAGGAGAGGTTGGGTCCCACGGTCACTTGAGGTATGATATGTACAGTCAATTCACTATGTGTAGTCTTATTATATACAATTTTAGCATTGTGGTTGGATTGTGTACACAAAGACAAAATTGAATTAACTCTTAGCTGCCGAACGACACATATATGTTGCGCATTGAGCCCTTTAAATAGCCGAACGGCCACTAAAGTGGCCGGGGGGGGGATTTAATTCCGGCATCAAAGATTTAATTCCGGCATCAAAGGGTTAAGTAAGGTAAATGGAAAGTAATGTATTTCTGAGGTAACATTCTCTTATACTAAACATGTATACTTAAGTGAAATGTAAACTTTTTGTTAATGGCATGCAGTATACCATTCAAGTAAAACTCTGTGGCTTTGGTAGAACAACATATACATTTTGTCTTGTTAGTGAGCTTTGAAGTGTTGTTTTGTGTAGCTGGAGTGACTTTTATGCTGATGGTTTTGATTTACCAGTGGTCATATATATCACAACTGAGATTTTGCATTCTTTCTTAGTACATTGAGGCAACTGCAGGGACAGAAAGAACTTGTGCCCATGTGCTTGTTTCATTATTTATCCTGGTCCTGTCGTTTATCTTTCAACATTAAAAAACTGCATCTTCATAGTGCAACCAAATGAATAATGGGCAGTGTTTGCCATCTTTGTGTGTGTGTGTGTGTGTGTTTGTGTATGTGTATATATATATATACACATATATATACACACTGGGTGTTTCATGACTTGTGGACATTACTGCAGGAGGTGATTTCTTAGATCTTTGTGATCAAAAAAGTCCATATAAACATTTGTACGATTTTGGACAGTTATGGAGTTACGGGCATTTTCCAATTTCCATACACGCCCTCATGTGAACCGCATCTTACCAGCTGGTGGGTGATGTACTCAACTTGGTGGCTTATCATTTGCGTTGCAAGCATTATTTTTGCCACCTGACTTGCCGACCCAGCTACAGACAGTCCAGTTTCCGTATCTCGACACTTGGAAGGTATTTAAGGTATGTGGGGAAGGTGGGGTGGGTGGGTATTCACTTGGCCAGTGTATACGGCATGACTCAGCTACTACTACGTGTTCAAAAACCCTTATCACTTACATTACAGTGACTGTGCTGGCTCCTGATGTTCAGAACAGTACGGCGATAGTTTCGTAAAGGCATGGACAGTAGAAGCGACAGTGTAGAGTGCCTGTTAGTCCTGTACGTATTCTCATCTCAGTGCATCCATTACGTTCATGATGCCATTTACATTTTCAGTTCCAGAGTATGCAGATATGATATATATGTACGGTTTTTGTGATGGTAATTCAGTTCATGCCGTAGCTGAATATCAGCAACGTTTTCCGAACCCTAGAATACCAACCTGAAGAGTGTTTACTTGAGTTTACCAGACTTTGCGAGATACCGGTACATTTCCCAGCATTCGCATTGCAGCCGAGCGTAATGTTGTTGAAGGCATTGTTCAGATGGTACAGAGTAGTCCACGTGCGATTATGCGAAGAATTGCAAGATGTCTTTGTGTTCTCCACACGAGAGTGTGGAGAACACTGCATGCTGAGGGCATATATCCATACCACGTGCAGCGAGTGCAACATCTCGGACCTGGCGATTTTGCTGAGAGGCTGGAATTTTGCAAGTGGCTCAATGGCAGTCGCGAGTTGCATCGTTACATCCAGTTTACTGATGAAGCGCAATTCAAATGCGATGGTGTCAATAATACACACAACTCTCATGTGTGGGCAGATGAGAATCCCCATGCCACTGTGGAAAGCAACTTTCAACTACGTTTCAGTGTTAATGTGTGGTGTGCAGTTCTGGACGATCAGCTGAGGTCCTTTCATCTTGGAAGGTCATCTTACAGGAGAGGCGTACCAAAGATTTATGCAGGAGGAATTGCCCCGAATTTTGGAGGATGTGCCTTTGAATAAACGAGGTTGTATGTATTTCCAACATGACGAACTCCTCCTCATTCTTCACGTGAAGTTAGAAATTTCCTGAACTATGGTTTCCCTGGGTGATGGATCAGACGTGGCAGTCCCAACAATTGGCCAGCCAGGTCTCCAGACTTAAGCCTACTGGATTATTGTGTATGGGGATGGATGAAAGAACTGGTTTACAGTGTGAAGGTGGTAACGCGAGATGCAATGCTTGATCACATTTTGGATGCCACAGACTGCATCAGAAACAGTCAGCGGAAGCTGCAACAAGCTACCCGTGCAGTTCACAATTGAGCGGCAGCCTGTATTGTGGCCGGCAGTGGCATTTTCGAAAACCAGCTTTAAGCACAGATCAGTTCAAATTAAAGGTAATTTCATGAAGTTGACTTTACATTTATGATTTAAATGTATCATGTTTTATGCTGGTTTATTATTTTGTTCTGTTGTCAATAATCGTTACCTTCTATTATGAGTTTCAAGCGGTCCTAACTTCGTAACTGTCCAAAATCGGACACATGTTTATATGAACTTTTTTGATCACAGAGTCCTAGGAAATCACCTCCTGCAGTAATGTCCACAAGTCGTGAAACACCCTGTGTATATACAGGGTGTTTCACGACTTGTGGACATTACTGCAGGAGGTGATTTCCTAGGTCTTTGTGATCAAAAAAGTTCATATAAACATGTGTCCGATTTTGGACGGTTACGGAGTTATGACCGCT
>Ga0123354_10002536_pt1 | contig 24271 bp, 13 predicted proteins | sample TergutLab28metaG_2_FD_97872 | JGI IMG/M metagenome (GOLD analysis project Ga0123354, IMG submission 97872) | Labiotermes labralis P4 segment gut microbial communities from Petit-Saut dam, French Guiana - Lab288 P4 | ecosystem: Host-associated > Arthropoda: Insects > Digestive system > Gut ... | reverse complement strand
TCTAATCCGCATCTGATTTTTTAGCCCTCTGAAACTGTAAAAAGGGTGCGGATTAGATTCGAGAATATACGGTAAGTTTCTATGGGCAGGAAAACAGAATTTGAGGTTTATCATATCAACTCTTTGTTTCTCTTATTAGACAAATAATCGCACAATCTTAAGTCTTCATTAAAATAATCTTTTTTTAAAGCAGTTGGAATTTTGTTAGGCCTAACGTAAAATTTACACTAGTCGGATACTGCGTGTAAAAAGAGATGTAGTTATTAACAGAAAAGAACAATAAACGGAACGACATACAAACGAAAGACTCCATTCGGAATGCAACAGACACGTAATACAAACACAACACGTGTTTCTTTATAGACAATACAGGCAGTGTATGCACAAATGTACCAATGAGGCGCGTTCGAGTAAATATTATAGCCGTGGATATGCAATAAATATAACATATTTTTAACGTATGTCTGTAGCCTTAGTTACCCGGCATACAATGCGAATGGGCCGTATAATATTGTCATCTGTGTGGCCTGTCCGTCTCCACAATAGTTTTCCACGTGATATTATAAAGGGCATAATTTTAGAAAAAAAAATTTATTGAACATAAATTGTGTTTTGATTTTTACTACAACTTCTGCCTAAAACGTTTCTCATTCTATGAGAAATGACCGAGACATGATGAAAAATGTGTATTGGTCTTCATGTGATATACCCGTCATTCTTGTCTGATTTTAATGAAACCTTAATTTTCTCGACAGATTTTTTTTAAAGATAATGGAATATGAAATTTCATGAAAATACGTCTAGAGGGAGCCGAGTTCTTCCGCGCGGACGGGGAGACAGGCAGACAGGACAGACAGAAGGACAAATATGAAGCTAAGGGTCATGTTTCGCGATTCTGTGAACGCCCCCCCCCACCCTAAAAAGACTACATTATGCAAGTTTTTTTAACTGTGTAGGCTATCGCTGTGAGGTCTCCGTTGTCATGCAGCTAGGAGTTTCATTAATTTGTTTATGAAAGTCCACCGCTGCAGCTTTCTTTTTTTTTCAGACCGTCTGATCCCATCTACATTGCCCACATTCCTCTGAGATTAATCAGGTGCTTTCTCAAAAACAGTTACGAAGAGCGATTACTAGCCACGTCATCTCTGCCCGTCCGCCTGTCTGTTCGCGTGAAACGGCGTGACGCCCACCTGACGGATTTTCGTGAAATTTCATATTTGGATTTTTTTAAAAAGATTTTTGGTTAAAATCGAACAAAAATAGGCGACACTTTACGTGAAGATCCACTTGCATTTATGGTAATATCTCACCGTAGTTGGTGTTTTTAATGTTAATGATTTAGACCCTGTTCCCTGAAAGATACGCCCTGAGTTCGAAGAAAGAGTTGACGATCCAAGCGCAACAGTCAAGTGTGATAGACTGTTAGCATGTTATTGTTGTACGAGAAAAACTGGTAGTATGCTGTGAAAAATGTGGAAAGGAAATTGTTCTTGGTAAATTCAGGAACTTGAAATCACACTCCACAGAAAACACAGTCTGCATCAGTTATTATAAAGACCAAATACGGCCAATATAGTTGAGAGAGACAGCAATTTTAACTGTTGTGGCAGTATGCGATTAAAATATGTTGATCTCTGCGTGGGATTAGGCAGTTTAGAATGCCGTGCGCAGTAGATTACAGTGTTGGACGGCTTGTGGGGGTCGAAGACGCGGAATGGCCAGTCCGCTGCGGCTGTTTCTTAAGCTGCAGCACCGTGCTGTGCGTATGCACTTCAGCTGAAACTACTAGGATTTGCACTTACCGGCTTCTCTACAAACAATGGTTTGTTCTGCCTGGATGGGGACGAACGCATGGGAGATGATAAGGGAAAAGGTCCTGTAAAAAATATTTGGACCTAACTAAGAGACAGGAAGTAACAGGAGGCTACAGACATTGCATAAAGAGAATCGTCGTATAACTACTTCTTCATCAGCTCCACCAGGTGTTGAAGACTATGTCTTGTGGTAAACAGCGACATTTTGAAGGAGCTTAGTGCTTTCGAAACTTCGGCAAACCGTTTACCCGACGACACTGCTTCACTTCCCAGAAGACAAGCCGTCTTGACCCTCAAATCGCACAGTGCATGCAGTATTACGCGATTTGAACTCGGTGGTGACGAGAAATTCCTGTGCCAGCTGTAAATCACACAGAAATTGTAGAGTGACCAGCCAAGTGTTTTACCGACAGAGCTATCTCAGTTCATCATCGCACTCATTAACTACGTAGAGCAGGGCCCTTCGTCGCTAATTGCCTTAACAACAGGCCGCCCATAGACCTTATTCTGACCCAGAACAACCCTGTACACACTCTCACACCTTATTTCTTTCAAATAACAGCAGCAGCCTAATGTCGGTCACAAATGACAATTTCAGTCTCAGAAGCAATGCTTCCTGAGGCTTCTTGGTCGTCTAACATACCAGTATGTATTCTGTCGCAATTTATAACATGTTTATCGATGCTTTCCGAGTCCATAGATTGAATATTTCTAGGTGTGGTAGAGTGTAATGTCCTCCTATCTACTTCTGTTCTTCCAACTAGTGGTTTTCCTGCAGACTGTAACATTTTGTAGTAATTCATGTTTCTCAGCATGTTAAAATCTTGCGTGTCGCACTGAATATGATTGAGTGACTCTACTGACATTCGTATGTGGTAAAATGTACAAAATGTTAAGTCCATTACAAAATACTCTCCAGTCTCCTTTTGTTTGCGCCCTCTTGAAACCATCTGATCCCTGTTCTCTGTTCACTCATTCCGCAGTCCGTTTTACGACAGGTACATAGCCTCTTCCAAAGCGAACTACTCGTGCATAGTGCGACCTAGTGCTTCCTCTATCAATTTACAGTATCGCCTCGTTGCCTTAAGGTCATCCATTAGCTGCTTACGTCTTCTTCCTCCTATTCCCGTAACTTCTTCCGTCTATCTTTCCTTTAGTAATGTGATTTAGAAGACAGTTCCCACGCAAGTGAACGGTCCATTTAGTTTTCCTTCTCTTTATTGTATGTAGGATATTCTTTTCCCTACAAACATTATTTGAAAATCCTTTAATTTCTGGGACTTTATTAAAAACACAGGAAGGTTTTAAGTAAAAATGACAGAAATGTCCAGCAGAAAAGGACAGCTGTATAAGCCTGCTGGCTTACCTAGTGCAGCGAAGCCAGTGTTCTGAGCGATGTATGTGTGAATGTCAGAACCCGGGGCGATGGGATGAGTGCATTACTCTACCTTTATGACTGTCAAAGCCGCGACTGAACAAGAAGAATAAAACAAATTATCATTCCTGACGACATTCCAATACAAAACTTGCTTTCTTTTGTGCTTCGTACAAACCGTCTTGACTTGATGCATTGTCGTCTGAGACTCGGGTTGCAGCAGCCACCAGACCAAGCCAGACACGACGGCTCGCCATGCATATCCATAATTCATAGGGTTGGAATATTTTTACGAATTCTGTACAAAATGATTTTCTGTTCAGGCTTTTAACCGTTCATCCATTCAAGAAAGTATACGCAATCGAAACGTTTGCATCCAAGCCGTCTACAGCGCCAGTAGGCCTTTAGAACGCCTGTTAGGTGTAAGAGTAAGGTGGTCGTTAGTTGAACCACCTGTCTTAACATTACAAGAAGTTCACCATTTTGCCACATGGTGTATATGTTTCGAGGGGCCGGAAAAACATAGTAGTTACAGCGACTTGGTACGGGCTGGACGTTCCGGGGATCGAGTCCTGGTGGGAGGCGAGATACTCCGCACCCGCCCAGAGCGGTCGTGATATCCGCAATGGGTACCGTGTCTCTTTCGTGGAGGTAACGCGGACGGGGCTTGGCGTTGACCACCCACACTAATCTAGCGCTGGGGTCAAAGAAAGAGTAGAGCTCTACCTCTACTCCCCCTCTGGGCATTCATGGCCTGTTCTAGGATGAAAATTACTTTTTTTTCCCCTTGGTATATGTTTTGCCCGACTTTCTTATCAAACATCAATTGATTTTCCTAAACAGTATTAATCGATTGGTCTTAACGGTGGGGACTGTGTTCACTGTGAGATACGAGCTAAAGTTTTACATATTTTGGCGACTTTCAAATGCATTACGTTCCTTATCACTGCACAATATGCAACTCTCTGCAATGGCTGCTGGTAATTCAATCCTGTCGGCCATTTTTGTGCCTGTTTTTAATTGTATCTCTTTAACGCGAAAAGGCTAATGACTCAGGAAGAACCCTACAAAAGAAAAAGAACTGTCCATGGCAAGTGAACGCATTCAAATAATTCGATCGGACCGGTTCCGAACATCCAATGCTAATTCCATGGTTCAGTGATTTCTAGACTAACTGACAGCTATTCACTTGTTAAAGAAATCCCCTGCTTTTAATGGAACCCAAACTTTTCATCACTGTGTTCGCTGAACCCCGCATCGTATTCAGATCAACCGCCATGCTGCTGCAGCCTTCATACTACAGCCTTCTCGAGCATATTTTAATATTATACTTCGGGTATCGTAAACAGCATAGTGGCTAGACTACGGGCTGGAAAACCATGGAATTGTGGTTCGAATTCCGGAAGGTGCAAGAAACTTATCTGTTCTGCAAACCATTCACCCGGCCTCGGGGCCCCACTCGGCCTTCCGTTAAATAGGTGCCAACGACGGCAATGTGGCCACGTCATAAAGCTGTCCACCCACCTGTGTGCAGTGCCGAGGTTACGAATGACTGGGGTTGCAACGCCAATCCCCCGTATGCGCTTCTGGCATGCACATAGGAAAAACTTTTACTTTTACTTGACTTCCGTATACCTGTAGGTCTGCTAAGTGATGTCTTTGAGGTTTTTCTTCGACGACAAAAATTTTGTACACACTTTTCTGTCACGTATGCTGCGTGTTCTGCCCTTCGCACCGAACACGTCATGTTGTGGACCTGAGTATTGTCGCTAGTTTTAAGTTGTCTTGTGTGTAACTGTTGTTGGTTTGACCGTGTGTATTGTTGTAGTTGTCTTGTGCGTAATTGTTGTTGGTTTAACCGTGTGTATTGTTGTAGTTGTCTTGTGCGTAATTGTTGTTGGTTTGACCGTGTGTATTGTTGTAGTTGTCTTGTGCGTAATTGTTGTTGGTTTGGCCTTGTGTATTGTTGTAGTTGTCTTGTGTGGGTGTTATTAACTTTTGTGTATTTGTTGTACTATGTGTGCATTGCTGTTTTTTTTACTTTAGATGCCGGCCTGCTAGCTAGAAGTCAGTATTCGGAAGGTCCTGCGACCGGTCACATCGACACAGGTTTTTCTTGGTTTCCCTGTGTCTAAAAGCAAATGCTGAGATGGTTCCCAAGATTCCAAGCTGCCACTACATGCCTCTCATGTAGCCCTCCCGACTGAAATTCAGAAGTAACCGATTTCATGTTTCGTATACACGTAAAATAACCACTGCCACCGGGTAACAACCCAATTGCAGCTAATAAATATTATTATTATTATTATTATTAAATAAGGAAGCAGTTTGTTGCACTGCATAAACTCATAATTTTTCACGGCGACTCCACATATTTCATCTTTGTGACGATTACCCCTTTCTGTACGGAGAATAGTCTATTGTTGAAATGGTGATCGCTTCACTCAGGCCACTGTTTTTATATTAGCCACTGGGACCCGAAACGTCCACATATGTATGTAGGTACTGTACATACTCGTTTGTACGTACGTATACAGTCCTACGCATACATCAAACTTTTTCCCTCCTCATGTCATGGTGCAAAAGACAGTCAAACCAAGGCCTTGGAAACTGATACAGGCATTTAGTAACCTACACATTACAAAGAAAACAGACCTTTCCTACTTGATACTTATTTCACGAATAAAAACTTAAACAACTTTTACAGGCGCATATATATATATATATATATATATGGCAAGGAACCTGAAACAGACAGGCAGCGTTCTGCTTCGCTTCGATATTCTAAATAACTACACTGAGTGGAAAAATACGCATAAGATAGTCCAGAAATTCACCATTGTTTGTGGCAGACGGTGTGCGTTGCCGCATTCACAAGGATCTGGTAATGGTGCATATCCATTCATATGCACTACATTAGCCCCATATCCATAACCATTTTTCTTTAAGATCCACTTTATCATTATTGTTCCATCGACACCTCGATTTCCCCTGCTTGTTCTACAATCCATGAACTCAAACTGTAAACTGCTACGTAAAGTAAAATAAGAATATTTGATATTTCATTGAGTTAATCCTCAGTGTTTCTGTCACATGACATATATTTTTATTTGCAACGAAATAGTACCCTGTAGTTTTTGTTTTCAACTTTTTACGTCGGCCCCATTAAAAAAAAAATATTAAATTATAAAGCTGTTACCAATTTATACGTTCGGTAGCAAAGCCTTTTGCCTTGTACTTCTTCTTATCTTACGATTTTTGAAAGCATGAAATGAAACTGATGTTCGATTGGCCTCGTTCGCAGTTTTGCGAGTTTGTTCTGCTGTTTAGTTTCATAAGCTCTTATGCTGTGACCATTTGTTACTACATGATGGAACTACATCGGGCTCAACTGTCCGTTTCACGCCCAACATATCAGATTCCAGTCGCACCCCGTGAGAGCTGTCCACAGAGTTCATCGACCAAGACCGCTTGCTCCGTGCCACTCCATCATTAACAATTCATAACAGCCATCCTAGAGTCCAATCGTCTCCTTAAGCCTTGCAGTAAAATTGTAGGTTACTGACCTACTCAAAGAAGTCATTTGACACGAAAAATAAAATCTTAAATATGGAGAGTGTCCTCTTTTATGTGGCGTCATGATTATTTTGCAACATCTTCGACGACTCTTGGACTACAAAATAAGCTTAACCGGAAACCACTTGTGGAATTCCAAGAATGAAAGGGCAATGAAAGACCTAAGGCATTGGTAACCGGTCTCATCTGAGCCCTGTACAACGATATGGAGCACACACTGCCTTATAAGTTTGAATGTAACATCCAATTTTGGTGTACGGTTTGAATTTATCACTCCTCTTAACAAGACAGGCAATGGACGTATGACATAATATTGGGGCCCATTCGCGTAACCACTGATGCCGTGAAAAAATCAGTTAAGTGTTAAATATTATGAGTGTGTGTCTGTAGCCTTGTCTTACTTATCGGGTATGCAAATCGAATTTTTCGCCGTATTGTATTGTCATATTCTTATAATAAAACTAACTAGATGCACTGATTTCTCACATTTATTTTTGGAATAAAACTCTACATGTTTCGGACAGTTCCTCTGTCCATCATCAGGAGTTTTTCACCGTACACACAGCAGTGGTATACCTGTCATACAGGTTCTGCCGACAGCTTGCGAGCCTGCTCGCATGCCTGAAAATTTGAATGGAAGCATCACGATGTGCTTATAAACTTAATATAATATTTTTGTCAATTGAGTCACAAGATGCTATGCACACTTTGGAATCCCAAAGTGTGCATAGCATCTTGTGACTTAAATGACAAGAATAGGCCTGAAGATGACTATTTATAGCCGAAACATGTAGTCTATATAAATGCCTTGAGTAATAAAGTGGTTGTGCTGACGTACACTGTTTAGTATTGTATCAATATTTGTTGCGTTTCTTTTCCAGCCTTAAATTTGTTACGGGCAAAAACAACGTTTCTTATAATATAAAGTGTTTCTTTTTATCGTGCCCCTAAGCACGGCAACTGTCACGGGAATTCCCGGCGGATGCAGGCTTTCTACACTAGAAAGCTGTCATAATAAGGGACACGATGAAAAGGACACCGTATTTTGCTAACGGGTGAATGAAAGTTCGCGAAATGACATGGCATGGTACCGCAATCCAAATTTCGATTAATGCTGAACTATATTATGCAGTTAAAAGAATCCCAAGAATTATTTAATAAGACATGCTGCCACAACACCCTGTTTATACAACGAAATTAATCAGTGACTAATTTTAATAATGACTTTAGCGAGGAAAGCGTAGCTGTCTGATGAAGATCTTAGGATCGATACATGTCGGAGCAATTTTAATGTTTTAATGTGGAATTTTTATGTATGTGCATCAGTTGGTATACTAATTAAATAATCGACGATATGCACGGTGCAACAATAAGGATAAAGAATACCCAGAAGTTAACTAATTACTCATAATGACCGGTACACAGACTGAATTCGAATTAGACTATAAGGCAAATTAACAATGTTTAACTTCAAATATTTTGTACACATCACTATTTTACTACTCAACCGCGAATTGTAGCCAAAAACTATACGACTTTTAACTGTGGAGTTATTTCGACACACAATTATATTTGTGTTGTTCTCACGGTCCTGAAGACGGTCACATGATTGGCCGAAACGTGTCATGTAATAAAATTACATTTATAAATCCAAGCGCACTTGTAGGTATTTTTAATAAATTTTGTGTATGTGACATACGGCTGTCTCATTAAATACTGTCATTGAAATCATACAGCTGAAAGTCGTTCACTATGTTCATCGTTTGATCCTAATGGCTGTGGGGTCGAGGCGTGCAGCAGCGGCCGCTCGCTTGCTAGGATTGTGGTTTCGAATTCCGCTGTGGGCATGGATGTCTGTCTGTTGTGAATGCTGTGTGTTGTTAGGTAGAGGTCTCTGCGTCGGGCTGATCACTTGTTCAGAGGGGGTCTAAAGGGTGTGATGTCTATGAGTGTGATCGCGAAGCCTCGATAAGGGTAGGCCATGGCCCGAAAAGGGCACAAAACGCCAGAGACGAAAATATTAATTTAATTTCAGAAAAAAAAAAGAACTGAACTTCGAAGCCGAGAGGGTGACGTGTCTTCTTTGTACTCGGAAGGTTCCAGTTCGGAACCAAAGCAACTTTGCTAAGGTTTTCCTTAGGTTTAATCAGTCATTCGAGGCAAATATGAGAGTAAAAAGGTACAGCCTGGACAGGCCCAGAGGATTCCAGGAAGTTAAGGCTCCCAGATTTCGTGACAACAGCACAGGATGGCGGTAGATTGTCAGCCTTACGCACCGGCCGCCTTTACCCCCAGGAAATACTCCTCGTAATCATTTCTGTTAGAGGCTGAGTCGACCCCAGGGCCATAGTGCGATCGGAAGGATTTTGCGTCAATGAAAAATCCAATGACACCAGCTGGGATCGAACCAGCGACCTTCCGATTTGTAGCACACCACTGTGCTACCGCGGTCCCCGATATTATGAGAGTACCTCAAATTAATGCATCGCAGTCTCCTTTCACATCCTTTCCGATTCATTATTTACTATCATCCAGCAATTCAAGGTCACGTACTCTGAGCTGGTTAAGTATCGTTAGATAAAACACAAACATAATCATTACAGAATGAGTTTCTCCAAGGCTGACGAAATTGTTGGCGCCAGGACACCACGCCTTGCAGCAGCAGATTTGTCAGTCAAATGCTGTACTACTTTTTAACCTTGCTGCGGACAGATCTGAAGTCGCGAAGTTTGACAGCCACATAGACTAATTGTGATTAATACAAATTGATCCGTAATCGTAGCGGTGTGGAGTCGCGGCACTGATGTGTTTGTATCAAATAACCAAGGCTATCACTGTCACGTCTTTATGACAGCTTACAACACACACACACAGACTATTAAAGATGTGGGTTAAGTTAGACAACTCCCGTTTCAGTATTCCGCAAGAATATGGTGGTACCTTTATGTGTCGGTTTTTGCGAGCAACGGACCTCAAGGAATCTGAGTAGCAAAAAAATATTTCATAATGTAAACGACAGCACATAGGCCTGGTTCTACGTCTTTGGATTACTGATTTATTGACATATGAATATTAAACTGTCTTGGGCACACACACACACACACACATGTATATATATATACACGCACTCACATACACATACATACATACATGTATTGGATTACGGTCTCCTGGCAGTTGACGCCGTGTAGTATAGTGTGTGTGGAAAACTGACTGCCTTCATCTTACGGGTATAAGCAGCCTGAAGATGGGGGGCAGGTTCCTTCAAATCGTTGGTACTTTTATATCACACTACACGGCTTCCCATCTCGGAAAATCCTGTACTAGTAGTGCCTACTTGGTGCTATTTACTACTACTGCTGCTGCTACTACAACTACTACTACTACTACTGCCACCACCACCACCACCATCAAAACAACAACCACAAACCATTCCCACCACCACTACCACCAGTCGGCTATTACTGCTGCTTCTACTCTTGTTGCTAACCTAATTTCAGGAAACATGATCCTTATTAAGAAGTTAGCAGTCGGGCAGCTAAAAATGAACTGCTTATTATGGAACCAGAATGTTTGTGACAGTGTTTACACCAGTGTACCCTGCTCTGAGTCATACGAATTGTGCCCACATTTAGTGACAGGTCATGATTATTGAACAGCAACTCCAATGGTAGCCAAATACTGAAACCAGTAGCTACAATAATAATAATAATAATAATAATAAATGAACTGGACGTGCCATATTTCACTCGGTTAGTGGCCGCCCTTTTACTGCGGAGGTCTAGGTTTGTTTCCACGCTGATCCATATGGGATTTGTGGTAAACAAAGTGGCATAGAAACAGCTCTTTCTCCGGGTACTTTGGTTTGCCCTGTCAATATCATTCTACCAGTTATCCACGCAAACATTTCATTCATCTACGGCCTACGATGCACTATCGTAGAACAATTCTCTCTTCTTTGTCAAATTGTGGCAACCCAGAATTATCCTGAACTGCTCTATCAATAACAACATACAATATAATACAATACAATACAACCAATTGCCTTTACAACCACAAGCATTAAGATGAAAGCAAATCGACAGAATGTTGAAAAGATCAAGCTGCATATAGCGGACTTCATCAACACGATGCAATAAGGAGGTCACCTTCATCACCACGAGAGCAGTGGACATGTCAGGAACTGGGGCACCGTGTCACTTCTTCTCATAACAATTCTTTATGTAAATTAGGATGTACTGAACGTAAAAACATAAGAATAAATTTACATCGTGGTCGTACAGAACGATCACTAATATTTGTTACAAAAATATTTTCTCATCTTGTTCCAACCCACATTTAGGGGTATTTGTCTGCAGATTTACATTTTCAGGGTCGTGGCGATGTGGCTTTGGATGAATGGTTCCCGATATTTCGAAAGAGGGCAGCGCCTTTGTTTTCAAAAGTCAGGAGATATGCAAATAACGGTATTGCGTTCCTTCGAAACGTCGGGGCTTTCACAACGCTTAGCCTGTGTAAGTCGAATGGTGGACTGGTTCCTGAATAATGAATTGGAAATGAAGTGTAAAAAAACCAGTCGTGACATAATTTGAAGTATCATTCCGGAATTTTCTACTATGGCCGTAGGAAAAGCATGAAATGACTCATCCAGAATAGCTGGTCCCCTGACAGACATTCGAAATATGAAGTGGGGACCACCTGCATAGGAAGGAGAAGTGCTGAGAACTGCGCTCTTATGGGTTATTACGCAGCGAGTCGTGGTAATTTCCTACTGAAGTTACGGGACAACCTATCGGTCCCATCCTCAGGGTTCAAGAATCCGATAGGTTGTCCCGAAATATCGGTAAAAAATTACCACGACTCGCTGCGTAGTAACCCCGAAGAGCATAGTGCTCTGCTACTTCGTGGCGGAAGCCTGAAATCAAGTAAGAAGTTCCGTGCATATGGCATCCATAGTAGACGTCTGCTTACTACCTACTGACGGTACGCCACCCAAAAGAGATGAACGTCTATGGGCCCAGCCTTGAGCTCGCATAAGTTCCGTAAAAGTTAGTACAAACTGAAAAGTTATTTATCATTTCTTCCCATTCTAAATTTCTTTCTAATCTCCACACGGGGATCTTCATAGGAAGAAAGAGACAATGACTAACTGTACAGTGGAGACGAACAAAAGACAAACCAGAAGCAGAGGCAGTAACCCTGCGGGACAAAACCTCTGCGGGATGTCCCATGTCAAATTTTTCGTATTTCTGCTCTTTTCGTTGGTGGTCACCGGGTGCAATGAACTACTGGGACGGAAAACATTTGTCCTGTTGTGATACTTAGCCAAGGTACGGCGTCACGGCCCAGAGACACTGTTCTAATTATAGATTGTGAACTCCAACGCATAATTATTTCGTGAATTTTTTAATCATACACGAATATTTGTAGATTTTATCCGTCTTTGTACTTAACTGTCAGTGAGAATAACGTGACTATGAAATTAACATAACGTTTAGGTAGGTTTTCACCCTTTTATAGGCCACGCAGGCCCTTAGGGTGAGTACATGTTTAGCTGTACTCTTTTCTAGGACCTTCGGCACTAGAAGGGGTGGGGGTCAGCCCCACGCCCCGGCCGCCTCTACCCCCGTGAAAAAAACCCGTACCAATTGTACAGGAGGCTGGGTGGGCCCCAGGGCCGGTCTGGGCGGGCGGAAAATCTCGTCCACACCGGGATTCGATCCCGGACCGTCCAGCCAGTAGTCAGTCGCTATACCGACTCAGCTACCCGGCCCACAACATAACGTTTATATGCGGTAAATAATGCGGGTTGTGGACAGATGCTGCAAATTCGGAATGCCTGCACGGTGAACTTAGTATGATCCTTATTCATGCTTTAGAGGAATGTTTATACTGATGTAGTGAAACAACAAATACACATTGCTAAAATATGATTTGACGTATAATATTAACCGCCTACATGTTTCGGCCGCCTCTGCTACCATCATCAGGGTGCTCTACAATAAGACTAATGAAATATAAACAAATTGCCAGATTGCATCAATAAAACCGCTTGATATTACAGTGCATATCTCTAGTATTTGAGCTAATTTCTGTAACATCAATTTGGCAATTTGTTTACATTTTGTATGTATTATTGTAGAGCACCATGATGATGGTCGCACAGGCGGCCGAAACATGTGGGTGATTAATACTATATGTTAAAGCATATTTTACCAACGTGTATTTGTTAGTTAGCGACATAGTGTAAATATGCCTACACGATTCTTCATATAGCAGATCATATATATACAGTAAAGGTAAAGTTGGCACTAACTTCGCCGACCGGCGGCGGCCGCTCTGTCGGTATAGTTCGCGTGCGGACTAAGGCCACGGAGTTTTAAAGATCACCCTAACAACCGTCCAGACCGGCCCTGGAGCCCACCCAGACTCCTATACAATGGGTACTGGGTCACTTTCCCGGGGGTAAATCGGCCCGGCCGTGGTGTTAACCACCCACACCACCTAGCGCCGAGGTTAAGAAAAGAGTAGAGCTGTATCTCTACTGCCCATTTGGGACTTCGTGGCCTGTTCTAGGGTGAACTTACCTTTACTTTTACCTTTAAAAATCACCCTATAACATGCCTATGCAGGCACAGAGGGGAAGCGGAGGTACTGCTCCAACCCATCCCAAACTCGGTAATGGAATGGGTGAGTTGTCACCACCACGACCTAGCCACTTTACCCATGGGAAATACCCGGTACCCAGTGTACAGGAGGCTGGGTGGGCATCGGGACCGATCCCGAAAATGTCGCCCCCACCTGGATTCAATTCCCGGACCGTCCAGCCCATAGCGCGTCGCTATGTCGACTACGATTTCCTGGTATTTATACAGTACCGTGTTTAAAATATTCCTAGCAAAAGCAATAAAATTCTTTGGGAGATTAAAAAATTGTGATCTTTTCCAAAGTCTCTACAGTCCAATTTCTGTATCTTGAAACTCTGGGGGTCAGCAAGTGGGAAAAGACGAAAGAAAAGGGAGACGTAGGGTATGAGGCTAGTGCCTGTTTTATGGCAAGAGATGACAGCGAAAAATACCTGTCAACAAATACATCGGCCGCTACAATATTAGGAGCCCGTACAGTCACTCTAATGTAAGTGATAAACTTTTTTACAAAGGTAGTAGTCGCCGGGTCATATATCCTTTGCAGGCGAATACCTATCTATCCCACTTTGCCCGCATTCCTTAAATACCTTCCAAGTCTCTAGTTACCGTAAAGGAACAGTTTGTTTCTGGCGCAACAGTCCCCAGTGGGTCAGGGCCTCCTCATTTCCGAGGTTTCTAGATCACACACAACGACGCACCACAGTCGGTAGGACTTCTCTAGACGAGTGATCAGCTCGTCGCAGAGACCTCTACCTTACAACGCACAACACTTACAACAGAGAAACTTCCATGCCCCCGGTGGGATTCGAACCCACAATCTCAGCAGGCGAGCGGCCGCAGAACTGCGTCTTAGACCGCGCGGCTACTGGGACCGGCTAAAGGAACAGTACGCCTACTAATTATGCCTTCTCAGGCGGTGCTGTTTTCACAACATTCCATTCTTTCATTTGGCAATTAAATGCTAATACAGTTAAGACATTTCTGCATCCAATGAAGGATTTTTTAATAAAAACCGTATTAAATATCATATATGTCTATGGAATGTAAATAATTAAGGGCCGAACCGCACTGTGGGCCAATAACAAAAATAGCAAATAATATCCTGCACTATTCATGTATTAGTTTTACTACATGCTATTTATTTAGTTGGTTTTCAATAAATAGTACCAAATACTGCGAACAATAACTATGTACTCGTAAGTAAATATATTCGTGGCTAAAAAAAATGAATTTTATGATGCCGATTCGTACCCGTATACTGGTAGTATATATGCACCATAAACAAACGATCGTAAATCTGATTCGGTGGAGCCAAACGGCCTTAAGGAATTCGCGCGCAGTGTTATGGTTCCGAAGGTCGTTATCCTAAAGAAGTGTTTGCAGTGAGCTGGAAACGACAGACTTTATCTCGCACTAGTCAAATGTAACAGTCTTCATACTAAAAATGTACTATTGCACCAACAGGTGCTTATATTCTCATCTCCTTAACTGAGGATGGTCAAAATGTATGACCGAAACATACAGTACAGAATAAAAGAGTTTATGTGCTGCGTTTGTGTGGACTCTGTAACTAGTGACTGAATAACACAACGGGAGTGTGTCGCCCGAATTCATTGCAACGTTAGGTGAATTTTTTTTTATTTTTGTAAGGCCATAATACAAAGGGATTTTTCCGTAGTGTATAGATACCAGAAATATGTGAGACCTGTGACTACCGAATGAGGCACGTACCCTCTCACAGCATTTTTCCTCAAAATGCAACTCGGGCGACGTACTTACTTAATGTTATCTTACGGCACATCATACATGCATCTCATGCGCGCTAATATTTTTTTGTTTTCGTGTTACGCCCCAAATAATGTGTTTGTCCGTTATTTACAGCTTTATAACTCTCCTGTTTCTACACAGTACTACTCACTGTCGTTATGTGGCACTTCCCTGTAGACTATGTGTTAGGTTACTAACCTGCTCGCCAGTGGCTCTCCAAGTGTGTAACACAGACAAATCACGGTCACTTCCTCACAACGAAAATGATAATCATTACTGAAGGTCGCCATGACATTCCACTGTATATTATATAAACCGGCAACAGACAAACAAACGAACACTGGCAGTTAATACACCGTTCTTCGCGTCGTAGCGTCCAAGAGCAGACTGTCTTAGCTATGGTATGAGCTCCGTAGAGGCTGCTGCTATAGACTGACCTCTACAGCCCTCGCCTCACATAGCTGTTCTCCCTCCCTCCTCCGCACCTCTCTACATGCACTTAAGAGAGGCCGTGTGTTTGGTGCCAGCAGGCTACCCTACTCTCGTGCTCTGGGGTTCGTGTGAACTAATGCTTGTGTTCGTTGTAAAGTGGCTGTAAGGTATTTCAGGTTAAAATGCTGAAAAACGCAGTCACCAGTGACCGAAGGGCGAAGTAGTCGGTGAAATTCCTGTGTGTATGAAAACTTGCGTTGAAGCTATCTTCGGTGACAAAATGTAGTCAGTTATATACAATTCTGCAGAACAGAGCCTGAAGTTCTGTTCCTATAAGAAGCAAGCGTGTTCTTATTTAACCAAAAATCTGCCTGAATTAATTTTTGTTTAGTAAAGGTATTTGATATAGGCTGGTTGGTCGGGATAGCGAGTTGCTATGGAGTGGGCGGTCCGGGGATCGAATCCCATTTGTTTGAGATTTTTAGTAGATTGTGTCTGGGGCCCATCCAGCGTCCTGTACAGAAGGTACCGGATCTCTTTTTCGGGAGGTAAAACGACCAGGTCGTGGAGCTAACCACCAGCCCGCCGAAGTTGAAGGAAGAGTAAAGATATACCTCTACTCTCCCCTGGACCTTCATGGCTTGCTAAAGGGCGAACTTTACCTTTACTTTTATTTGATAAAGGCTGAACCTCCGGGATCTTAATTTCATCATTAAAAAATTTTTTTCCCCCCCCCCCCCTCCCCATGCGTTCGTAATGACTACTAACTCTTGGGTACCAAGCAACTGTTCCAATTCTAGTGGTTATACACTGTACTGAACATTTAATGACGGAAACAAGCTTAGAGTCCTGAAACCTGAATTTGAAAAAATCTAGGCCAATGGATCGTATCCAAAGTAATTCGAGTAGTTGCTACTGCAGCTTGATTCTAGCTCTGGCAATATTCCATTCCACTCTTCTAGCCCTATAGTATAGTCTAGATCAGGGTTTCTCAAACTTTGTGAGACCGCGGCCCGGTAAATTCTTTTTTCATAAGACGGGAGCCCGGTCCCAACAAATTTACTCGTAAATACCTTTCCATTTTTTTAAGTTCCTACAGTAAATGAACATAAGTATTAATAATTAATTATGGAATATTCATAAAGAGTATTAGTACACTTATGTATACGGTGTGGCATGTTGACAAATAAAAAATTACTAGCTATCAATCACTGGACTAATGAAATCTTGTAGCATATTGTGGTTTCCTCAGGCCAAATTCTGGGTCTGAGTTATCGACACATTCACGAATATTTTTCTCCTCAGAATATTTCCACTATAAAACATTTATTCATGACAATTGCTTAGAAAACTAAAATAACAGATTCCAGGAGAACCTCTCGCGACCCGGTATAATTAATGCCAGGGCCCGGCGGTTGAGAAACACTGGTCTAGATATCAAACCTCATCTACGTTAGTCTTCCCTAGATATTTGATGTTGCCCTACCCACCTGAGCTATATAAAATGAACCGAAAATTGTTATGTCACAGAAATATTGATATAATATAAAATACATAAAGGTGACTGTGCTCAGAATGCGAGCTGAAGTGGCTCAGTAGGTATAGTGACTAGGCTATAGACTGAACTGAGGGGACGGCGGTAGCACAGTGGTTAAGGTGCTATGTACAATTCGGAAGGTCGCTGGTTCGATCCCATCTGTTGTCAGTGGATTTTGCATTGATATAAAATCCTTCCGATCGCACTATGGCCCTGGGGTCGACTCAGCCTCTAACAGAAATGAGTACCAGGAGTATTTCCTGGGGGTAAAGGCGGCCGGTGCGTTTGACTGACAACCTACCATAATCCTGTGCCGTTGTCACGAAATCTGGGAACCTTAACTTCCTGGAACCCTCTGGGCCTGTCCAGGCCTGTAACGGGACTGATTTACAAAGCTCATGAACCATCTCTGGCTGTCTCTCTGAACCATATTTCTCCACGTTATTTTTAAAAAGGCACGATATTTTTTAAAAAAGTTATTGACAATAAAATATGTTTTTATTTTTTTCTACAACGTATTTCTAAGACATTTTTCATTCTGACAGTAATACATGGAGGTAAAGGTAAAGCGATCCAGTTACAGGCCCGGTGTGGCCCAGAAGGTGGGTAGAGGTATAGCTCTACTCTTCCATGACCGCGGCACTAGAAGGGGGTGAGTGATCAGTAGCACGCCCCGGCCGCAATTTACCCCCGTGAAAGACCCGGTACCCATTTTACAGGAGGCTGGGTGGGCCCCAGGGTCGGTCTTGACGGGCGGAAAATCTCGTCCCCACCGGGATTCGATCCCGGACCGTCCAGCCTGTAGCTCAGTCGCTATACCGACTGAGCTACCCGACCCACATACATGCAGGTACTATCATAAATGTGCATTGGCCTTCATGTAAAGTAACCGTTATTCTTGTGAGATTGTAATGGAACATGAAAGTTCTCGACAAATTTAAAAAAAAAAAATCTAATACCAAATTTTATGAAAATTCGTCCAATGGGAGCCGAATTGTTCCATGCGGATGGACAGACGGGCAGGGAGGTAGGCAGACAGACACAGACAGACGGACAGACAGACAGATGTGACGAAACTAATAGTCGCTTTTAGCACTTTTGCGAACGCGACTTAAAATTGTTGGTCTGTTCCCTTGAGCACTTCGCGGACCGGCTAAAGTAGGTTCATAGTTTGATAAGCAGTTGTGTGTTTTTTTCACCGCATGTCGGTATAACTATGAGACATTTTGTCGCTCACCACTCATGTACCTCTTGTTTCAGAAAGTTTATAAAGCCTTCTGTCCTGTTCGCATTTATACAGGTAATCGTCCGTGTGACAGCACACGGCCCAAAATGCAGTCATCCAAGTCAGTGAACGAGAAATACCGCTCCTCCTATCGGCAAGTGCGCGAAGTTTAAAACTGAAAAGAGGTGATCACCATCTCTTTCTGGTTACCGGGGTTCTTGCAAGGTTTATTCGGAAATATTGTGCTTAGTTGTGGTGGTAGGATGGATGGAAGGAATTTCCTTAATTCGCTTCACGGTTCTGTCGTGGACTTTTGCAGAATTTCGTTGACACGGACGGCTAACCAAACACAATCCCCATAGTGCTGCAGCGTGTAGTGCTGTTAGATGTGTCTTTTGAGTACAATAAAACCGGAAGCAGAGTTCCGCGTTAGTGTATTAGATCATGTACAAATAAACGGGAATTCTTCCCGTTCACACCACAAAGGCGTATGAGGGAGTGAAGCGACCAGTTCCACTCATTCTTAACCTCGGTACTAGGTGGAGGCGTATGGTTTGCTTCACTTGCTTTACCTAAAATGACATAGCATGTAGTGCCTGTCGGATTGAATAACGGGTGTCGGAAAAAAAATACGTCCGCTTCTTGACGAGAACGAAATCAGTTCATTACGTCCAGAGCCTTCACAGTTCGAAGGGACGGTGTTTTAATAAGAAACTGCACAAAGAGTTTCTGGACACCCGATATCAATGCGCAGGTGCGCAACCAGAATTTTTCATTCGTGGGAGGGCTCTAACCCTGGGGCTGTTTATACTTTGTGTTAGATTTTGAAAATTATGTTATAAAACTCATGACGTAAGTGTAACTGTAACGTAACTCTCTTTGCAACTGCATCAGTATGCTCACGAATATAACTACATCTTCCATGACTCAATCGCCTAACTTAAATCACAATTTCTGATCTTGGTTTTCTTAATTTCATCTAAGACATCCTAAAGCTTTTGTGTCATTTCTCAAAATCGTAATATACCGGGGTGCTTATAAGTCCTTAGCCCGACCAGGAAGGGAATAAACTAGGAAGCATGTCAGGGACGCTCGCGATTTCAACAACATCGAGACGCGAGCTATTATCAAGTTCCCCTCCCCCCTGCAAGGCAAGGCGCCGAAGGAAATTCACGCCATTCTGACAGAAACATTAGCTTGTTTCCTTCCTTGTCGGGCTAAGAACTTATCAGCACCTCAGTACTGGTCATCAGTCGATTTCATTACCTGATTTCGGCTAAATGGTAAATCACGTAAAAGTTTTAATATCATCATGTCTACAAAACGTGTTTTCAAATTTCGATTTTTGGGGGTCTGCAGCCCGGCAGCTCCCCCCCCCCCCCGGGGGCCCCCCTTTCAATGGGACAGATCATGGGGTACGGTTTGATGCATTTGGCCTTTTTTTGGTTGTCAATGTGACAGATCATAGGGTACAGTTTGATGCATTGTGACTGTTCTAGGTTGTATTTAAAATGATAAATTTGATTTAGTTTAACAAAATCATCAATGAGGTCGCAATGCAACCAGCGAGCCCTGCCGTATCCCGTACCTTGCTACGATGATGTTAGGGTGGTGAAGAGTGAAACAAATTGTATCATCAGTTCAGCTAAGTACATGTCTCTTAAGCCTTTCGAAACTTTAACCTTTTAAAGCCTGGCGGTTAGTGTATGTACCTCGAATTTTAAAATTCCAAAATTCTACATTCTGCCCACATTGTATTTACATGCTCGTATGTACATTAGAACAAACTGTGCGCTTTGCCCTACGCAGTATTCAATGGTCGGTTTTCATAATCGAAGTGCCCAATGTTTACTGCGCGGTACGAACTGGGTTTCTAATTAAAACAAGCGACGTGTTGTCCTTACAGGGTTAAATATTGATTCCAAATCCACATCACCCTGCAATTGACAGTCTGTCTCTCCATCTTGGCGTCGAGCCCCACTGGGGTTCATGACCTTAGTTTATTTATGTATACAGGCTGACCATTGCAGCCATATTCGCCCAGGCGCCTCTGTGGCGAGAGAATGGGTCTGTCTTATAGCCAGTATCTCTGTCTTTGTCAAACACATATATTTGAATGCGTGCATGTTGACAGGATTAAACTTGTGATTTACTGTTGACTGTCGGTAAGTATAGGCTATACAGCACACCAAAGACCTCTCTCAGTCCGGAATTTGAAGCAGATCATGTCTTACCGTGCTTGTTGGGAGAGAAAAAAATGTGGAGATGATGCTCTTATTTTGGGCTTTTGCACTTTGTGGTGGCTAAATATTCCAACGTTTGGAAAGTAGATGCTGCCTCCATCTTCATGATAACTGAACTGATTTCAGTAGCCACTATGGTGATACGGAGGGAAAAGTTTGTCGCCGGTGTTGAGCGGTTTGTAGTGCATGTTGTTTCGCTGGTCACTTGTATATGGAAGAAGGGAAATAGGCGTCCTTCTCCGTCCAGTGCTCGTATTTGTCCGAAAGAGCTTTCCTTTGTTTTAGGGCATACAGGTTTCGCCGCTTGTCCTTCTTATAAATATATAGCGTGATTCGGAAAGATGGACTCAATTTCCTACATCTATATTTCCTGAACTATACATAGTATGTGAGTGATTTACAAAACATTTGAAAGAGAAGATCCTAAGTTTTCAATTACCACCGATAGAGCGCTCACCTAGCTCACAACCATGCAGCAGCATCAGTTGAGAGCAAAATGGCTACTATGCGGCACAAAATTTTTTGCGTTCGTGAGTTCATTAAAACTGGGTCGGCGACTGTTGTGCAGCTCATTGAGCATTTATAAACTTCGTTGTGAGTATAATCAAATGTAATTTACATCATATTTGTCACTAATTCTAATTTTGAAATATAGACTTACGAAATTGAGTCCATCTATTTGAATCACCCTGTACTTACACTATTAACAGTGCGGATGTCAGCCCCACGTCTAACCCTCATCCTGTTCCTGAGCTTGAGACCAGCTAGACTTCAACAACTGAGACCTAGCCGCAGTTAATTCAATCTGATATTGTATGCAGTATTAAATTACAAAGTAGTTTTGGACATAAACATGACTGTACTTTCAATTCGGACAGTTCCGTATCTTCTTACAATCCTTTGAAAATTAACATTAAATTTCATGAAACCATAATTTTACATGTAGTTTTATTTGGGTGTATCACGCAGTCTGCTATTCTGGGAGAACACAATTTGAAAATTTTTGGATGGAAACTAACGCATAGGAAAATCTGAGACGTGAGGGAATAAAAGAAGATAAACACGTTGCTTCCCACATGTTGAACGTCGGATGATCGCCTTTAGGTGGTTCAGACCAAAGGGACGTGTAAAACGCATGGAGAAAACAAGTCTTCAAGTGACACGATCGCTGGAAAACCACAGAGTACAAGAAATAACAAAATCACTCTATCAATGAACACCCACAAATGTACTCATATATTCTTACACCATCTCTGTATTAACACTATACGTCACTCCAACATGTTTCAACCATTAAAGGTTCATCTTCAGGGAGTGTAATTGATACATTCTATCACCGTAGGTCATCAAAATGAATCACCAGCTGTAAAATTCAGCTGCTGCGGTACACAGTACAAGCTACACATTAAATTGAATTTTACGACTGGTGATTCATTATGTAGACCCACTCTGTTTTTAGAATATATTAATTATGTTCCCTGAAGATGGCTCTTTCAGAACTGAAACGTGTTTTAGTTATGTATAATGTTAATTAAATGGTGATTTAATGATGTATGACAGGGTTTGTGGGTGTTTATTGTGGCATAGTGATAGCTGTGCAGTGTTTTGTTTTGAAGTGAAGTGAAGTGAGTTACGGTGAAGTTCTTGGGGACAAAAGTACCATGTACGTTAGGGTGACCTTTTACTGAGATACTTGATTGTATTGTGACTATTTCATTTGGTATGTATCTTGTACTGTGGTTGTTTTAACTTGTTTTGTAATGTGTGGGTGTGAGTATGTGTGGATTTTATATTGTGTGGGCATGAGTATGTGTGGGTGTTCTGAAAATTGTGGTGGTGTTTTGGTAATACGTGTATTTGTATTTACTGCGTTTTGTATTGTTTGTACTGTGTTTTTGTATTGTTTCGTGTATGTATATTTATTCTTATTTGTTTCGTCCATACTACTGTAAGGACTACTGCCACCGAGTGAAAACTCAATTGCATAAGTAAGTAAGTAAGTAATTAAGTAAGTAAGTAAGAAGTGAGTAAGTAAGTAAGTAAGTGAGGAAGGAAGAAAGGAAGGAAGGAAGGAAGCAAGCAAGCAAACAAGCAAGCAAGTAATAATTATAATAATAACATGTTCCTGTGAATTAGTTGTATCAATTTCGGGACAGGGTCAAAAGACGAGATTTTGTAAACAGTGTGTTGATCATTCCAGGACGGTAAAGTATACAGTATAATTTATCGTCAGTTGAAGACTTTTGAACTACTGGAGGATGTTCTGTAACTAGAGTTGGTTAATTATGATAAATATCTGCACAGTTTTCTTTCTGTTTAATGTTAACCTCCGAAAGCATCCATGGAGTAACATGTATGAAATATCTGTTGTTAGAAATGGAGAGAAGGCATGCCACCCAGGTCGTGAATGATCTCAAACAGAAGAGACAAGTTAAATTCATCTCCACGAGGTAGTTTGGAGCTAGCAGGAAGTCGTGGTCCCAGTCCGGACCGTGTGTGGTTCTACATTTGTCATTCAATGAAATCACAACAGGATGTGTCTGTAAGTGGGTCTGCAGTGCAGCATCACTAACGAGAGTGCTTGCTTGAGTCTTCTGAAGACAATCAGTTGGTGGGCGGCGGGGGAGTTGGGCGAACGCCAATACCTTTCTACAAACCTACTTTCCTACATAACGAGCTTACCGCTCGTATAAAGTAGTATTCGTTTGAATGATAATGAAACCATATGTTTAAATTTAATGGCTATACATTACGAAAGCAAAATGGAGATTTAAGAATTACAAAGTAGGACATACGTAGTACGCAATTATCTCATGAGGGTACCTGTGATCATAAAATTTAAATGTCGTTACCAGAGAGGTTTTAATCCTTCGTCCAGTTTAAAATTTTACGTTCAGACACGTCTGATAATTACTCGCTTTAGCAGAAAGAACGCGTTGTACAATATTTTATGTTAGGCTGAAGTAAAATATAAAATAAAGATAATGGATTTCAGGTAATTTTGATATAAATTCGAAGAGGAATAGGCTGATAAATTTTTAGCAGTAAGAAAGCGTAAAAATTAAATATGCTTTCAGTTTTTATTTCAACCAACAGCGCACAATATATATATATATATTATTTTAACAATAATTATATTATAATCACTCCTACAAGTTTCGATATATTTTTATCATCCTCAGGGAGTTCCAAAGTTGTACTTCGCTAAAACCCAGAATATTCTACGTTATTTTAATTGTATTTATTGCAGAATATCCAGATCGCATATGCGGCCAAATAAAGGTACTTCTGATACAAATTATATTGTACAAATCATACAGACTACATTTTGTGAACAACAACCACATAAATATTTTAATTTGATAAGTTTAAATGAAATTTTAATGATATAGAAACTACGTAACTTTAGCGAAGTACAACTTTGAAAGTCCCGTAGGATGATACAAATGCATTGAAACATGTTGGAATGATTATAATATTAGTATTACTTACTTATTTACTTACTTACTTACTCCATGGTGCAGAGTCCTTATTGAGAAGCTAACTGGTTTGCAGCTAGTCAAGAAATTCCCCGCATTTCACGGAACCCGAAGGTTCATTACCGCACTCACAAACGTCCGCCACCTGTCTCTATCCTGGGCCAGCCCAATCCAGT
>Ga0123354_10002533_pt1 | contig 24282 bp, 12 predicted proteins | sample TergutLab28metaG_2_FD_97872 | JGI IMG/M metagenome (GOLD analysis project Ga0123354, IMG submission 97872) | Labiotermes labralis P4 segment gut microbial communities from Petit-Saut dam, French Guiana - Lab288 P4 | ecosystem: Host-associated > Arthropoda: Insects > Digestive system > Gut ... | reverse complement strand
GAAAGAAGGTAGAAGAGGAGGGGGGGAAAAGAGGGGAGGGGGGGGGGAGGGAAAGAGGGAGGGAGGTAATATATAGGTGGGAGAATAAGATGAGGGGGGGGAGGGGGGGGGGGGGGGGGGGGGGGGGGTTAGTTAGCACTGAAAAGGACCATGATGCTAATGCTGTGTACCCCAATGTTTCTTCTGTCAGTAAACAAGAGGTTCCCAAGACCTGCTTAACTCAACACCATATGCCTGTACAATCCATTATCTAAATCCATCTCATACTGCCCTTTCACAAGCAGGCCTTCTCCTCACCCTGATAACGAACCAAAGCCCTGTGTGACTGAGTCTTTCAGATAATTGGAGTTTCTTGGGGCCACATACAGAGAGAACAGATACAGTGAGAGACAGATTCAATGGTTTCTCCAACCACCAGAGGATCACAATCCAGCTACTTTCCTGTCATACATCAATATAAACCTACTCACATTCACAGAGTGCTGGCCAGGCACGACATTAAATGTGCTGGCCTGCTGCCTGAGATCTACACCTTCCTTTGCCCGGTGAAAAGCAATGTGGGAATTAGGATGCCCAGACTGCCAAATGACAGTTAACTATTTATAAGCTGACACGTTTTCATGTCCCAGAGGGCTGGAATCTTCACAATCATAATCACATGCACTGATGCAACCAATGTCATAACAATGAACATGCATTCGGCTGATCCAGCATGGGGTTTTTTGTAGTTGTCCCGATGGAAGAGGTAGCCCATTTACCTCAGATTGCAATGCCACCGACCTCAGAAAAAAAACTGAGATTTTGTGTAACTGAATCAGTTTAAAATAAACCTACTACTTAAATGTCAGTTCCTTATATATAACATAAACATGCCATAACTGCTTTTCTTAACAACATAATAAAATGTGTCAATGCAGATCTGTGTCCGCTGAACACTGGCATCCTTGAGAAAAAATTTGACTGGAAACAATAATAACAACAATTAACCTGAAACAGTAACAATAATATGCCTACTTCTAATTTTCTTCACATACTGTACTTACCCAAATGCAAGACAATTCTAATTTAGAACAACTCCCAAAATATAATGTGTCTGCCAAAGGAAAATGTATTTATCCAAAACTAAGATGACATCTCCCCCCCCCCACCCCCCCAAAAATGTCTCCTAAGAAAAAATATTTTATGATTCATTTCACACACTTAATGCACAAAGCATGTCACATTCTTTCTACCTTCACCAATTAGTGCCAGTCTCCACTTTCAGTGCCTTCATCTTCCTCACATTCCTCACACTCACCACTCCTAACATTCCTATCCTACTCACTGCCATTCCACTACATATCATCAGTCCCATCAACTGCACTGGATATACAACACTTCTTACAACCCTTCACAGTCACTTCTGGTGAGATGTGCTGCCATGCTGCTACAATCAACAATGACTAAATAATAATTTTACATTTCTGGGCTTAAACTTACTTGAACTAATGAAGATTCCTGATTTTCTCCAAAGATGGTGTTAAGAATTTTAAATATGTGTGTTCTGGAGTTTTGTGTGATGTCTTTGGTCTGATCAGTCTCAGTTCATGGCTCTTTTTATTTTTTAATCTGTGGATTGGTCCAGGTTTCATTTTTGGGTCTTGTAGTTTTTTTAATTTTTTAATAGCCATTTACCTGTTACTACCCCTGGACTAGATCCGTTATCAGGTGCACAGCTTAATAAGTTTATTGTTCCTATGCTGCCCAGTGACTCGACAATTCAATCTCAGGGTCCACCAGGTTAGGTGCAATTTTGCCTAAGCTGGAACACAGTGACAGCTTCCAAAAAGTCATACTTCTTTAAAAAATTGGACAATGGACAAAGTCCAAAAAAGAAGACTGTGCCGGTTAACTTCAGTCTCTTTTGTCTACACATGATGATTTGGTTACACAGGGTTTGGTCCGGCTCCACTTGGTCTGGTTCAGAGTGGTCCAGTTTGGCATGTTCTAGTTTGGTGCTTCATACACAAATTTATGACTTCACATATTTAAGTGCCAAATTTCAGGGAAAAAACCCCATCTTGCATTCAAGTAAATACAGTAATACCCCATGCCAGTTTATGCTAAGTTGAACTCTTTTAATGCACTCTGCATAATTGTATCTTTAACAGCACAGAATACAAGTTTGATGTTTTCAGTATCTGTGTACATTAAACAGAAACAAAGTACAACAAAATTTTCACTTCAACAATCCCACAACACGTTATAAAATTTATATTTCATAACGTTAACACATGACACGACCACGAAGTATCAGAAGCCAAGGCAATCCATTCCCAGAAACATAGCAGCATGCAAAGAAAAGAAAACACACAAATTACCAACACGTAATATCAAATCACATGCCAGCACCTGTACAATTTGCAAATCTTTGACCATTACGACACTAAAATGATAAAGTAGATGGTCACTAATACAACATAATACTGATGGCTTATGGATAAAACAACTGAATAAAAGAATGGGATTTGTGAATGGTGGTAAATGTGGCCTATTTTTAAAATAAAGTTTCAGCAGCTGCTTCACTTTCCTTGGAACAAGAGAAACTACAATCTGTAAATGAACAGTGGCTCTATAACTGATGAAACCATCCAGAAAAACCACATATATTCAAGATGAAGATGTGAAAACCAAATTCCAGGAACAGCAAGTGTTTCAGGAGTGAAATAAACCATACCACTATTAGAAGTTATGGTTATACCTTTAATATACTATGACAACAAACTTACTGAAGTGATGTATCTGTATATAAAATGTAGATCGTATCTGTCCCCATATTTCAATTCCAAGACTAATCAATATTATGTTTATTGGACCGTGCATCATCTTGATAGTTGAATAAAGAGAGACCAACTTGATGTCACTTGCTTTTTTATTTCATTATTTAATGCTGAACATGTTTCGGATGTTAATACATCCATCCTCAGGAGCCTGCAACTTATTTGTTGAGTTATTTCATGGGTTGTATTGCTCTGTGTGGTATCCGTATGCAGGCTGAAGCATTTGTGCTTCAGCCTGCATACGGATACCACACCACTCCAGCCAAACCACAACATAACATCAACACGCATCGAATCAGAGCAATTAAACCCATGAAGTAACTCAACAAATAAGTTGCAGGTTCCTGAGGATGGATGTATTAACATCCGAAACATGTTCAGCATTAAATAATGAAATAAAAAAGCAAGTGACATCAAGTTGGTCTCTCTATATTCAACTAATCAATTTGTTTCAACAAATTTTTATTAGGGGTAGAGAACCCTCAAACCAGGGACCACATATATTTCAGTGAACCTACAATTTCTGACCATTATCCACCATGACCACTTCATAAAGAAAAGTGTTCAATGTTCAGAGACTTAAATAGGCATATTTATGGTCAAAGATGCAAATATGCAGGGTTGTGGCATGTTCAGCAGTTGGTACCTGTTGCACAGGTAAAATGTGAGTAGATGATTTTTTCACTGTCCGGGTTCAGATCCACAAACATCCTGAGGATGAATTCACGAGCTGCAATTGCGTCCCTCTGGGGTCCTACAAGCAAAGAAGCAACAAACAATTACAACAAACTAACAAAGCTGTAATCTTTTAACTTCTGGTCTGATCAAAATCAAGTCCCACGTACCACATCCAGAAAGTAAGAACCAGTTGGGTGTCAAAAACATTTAAATAATTTTTAAAACTAACTAATGCAACATGTTGGTACCTACATTAAACTACAAATCAACATAGTTGCCACATAAATTAAGGCACATGTCATATCATGAGACCACCTTTAGTATGCCTTAGTTGAAAAGGTTGCCGCCAAGCCTTTCAACCAGTCCTGCGCCATGTATTTTGTCTCGTCACTCCTCAGACTCAGGCCGAGGGGTGGAGGGATTCCTGAAGCTGAGAAACATGTGATAGTCACTTGGTGCAAGATCATGACTGTATGGCGGACGCTCGAAAACTTCTGATTGAACTGTCTGCGTAATACATGTGTATGTGTCATGATACGCAGCTCCACATTGTCTTGCCTTCTTTGAACAGGTGAAAACATTTTCTCCTACTTACTTCATTCACAACACCTTCACCATATATTTTTAGCATATGCAAATTGTGTTACCCACTGCTCTGCACAAGTGGTGCAATTTTTAATTTTGTGTTCATCTTTAATAACTGAAGCAACTGCATAAAAAATCACGACACCAAAGCACACAATACATGTGTTCCTCTTGATAAATGACCTTCAGCGAAAGTGGACATGTCACCTACATAGCCACTATGTGCAATCAGTTCTTACTTTCTGGATATGCCTTACATATACAACACTGTAAGGAAAAACAAATGCCATTGAAATTTTTGCCACAATATCTTTTATGAATCATAAATATGAACTTACATTTAAAATTAACAGACCTTAAACAGCAGAGGTTTTGCAAGCTCTTAGACTCTCAGAGCAGTGTAGTAGTGCCATGATACTGGGCAACTGGTGCAGTTATCACCCTGTGAATACCACTACGTTCCAGAAAAACAAATACCCAAGAATGGTTTCGCAAGGACACTTCAGATTTTCACTCAACATACTTCACCAATCACAAACACCACTCTAAGACAAATTCATAAATGTACAAAAACATGATACAGAATATGAAGCTGTATAAGGTCTACCCCAGGACAAATTTGTGAACAAGCGAAGCATACAACAGGGCGCAGTATCAGCCAAAACAAATGAGAAAATACGTGGTATACCTTGCAATATACTCCTAACATAGATAATTTATCTTCTGATGCCACAGAACAGTGTTTCATTACACAGCTGTCAACTACTGGAACCTACAATAGGAACAGGATAACACGAGGCATTAAAAGGTACATGGTACAACAGGAATACCTTAAGGAAACCTGCATTAGTAGGCTTATGCCTAGTCACTTCCAAATAAATATACACGAAATGCTTATATATTCAATTCATTTTGGTGCATGATAGGTGTGAAATGGGGCTGGCAAAAGTAGCTCTGACTCAAAACATGACAGTCTTCCTGCATGAGCAACCAAAACCCTGGAAGCATGATCCATATGTACATAGATTATCAATCAAGAAAATTCAAATGCATTCAGCCACTGGGCAAGCTTCAATTTTGTGTAGTGACATAATCAGCATGGTTTAACAGGATATGTGCAGTATGATGCCAATTATCATCTATTTTTTTTCTCACGGCTCAACAGCCCTACTCAGCCTAATCCTCCTCTATGAGGTTCCTTGATCCCATTCAGTTACACACACCACAATTGGTAAGACTCCCCTGGATGAGTGATCGGCTCTTTGGAGAGGCCTCTACATGACAACACACAATATTCACAAGGGATAAGATATCCAAGTTCATGGCAGGATTCAAACCCACAATCCCTGCTTGCAAGCGGCATTAGACCCACGCCTTAGACCATGAGGCCACGGGTATCAGCAATTAACATCAATACCCAAGTGTAAATTACATGCTTAGTATTACAGGAAAAAATAATGATGCTACTTGTATATAATCACTCTGCATCCAAGGCCTGAAATACATTAGGTAACCACGTGTAGGATGATATCAGAATCCAGTAATGCTGCATTTGCTGGCAGATAATTATTGTTTATTTCCCAATGCACCAATAATCAGTAATATAAGATATTAATTATCTGTAAAACCATTATAAATTGGGAGATTTTGTTTGGTCACTATGTAATATGACACAAAACTTCAACATCACACATACCATAAATTCCTACAATGTGCCTCAACAACTATTCAGGTTCTTTTGTCCATATAAATACATTTCTCTAAGCACATACAAGTCCATGTACAGGCTGGCAATTTTACCCATCCTCTTCTGAGAAATTTGTTTATAAAAACAGGCATATGCTTAAAAAAAGAAGAAATAAGAACAGCTGACAGATTACAAAGTGCTTTCCTATGACAGTCACAGCCTGAAAGTACACTTCAGTACTCAGCACACAATGAAATTATTAAACAACCCTCTTTTCTACAAATCAAAATGTCCTCTTTTCACTGTATCATAAAATCAAATAATGTAAAACCTCACAATACTATTCTAACTTACAATGTCAAATATGCCATGGTACCAACACAACTACAACCTTAATCCTGTAAGAGAAAAGTGCTGATACTTTTTACTCAAGCAGTACCTATGGTCCAGGCTGACATTTCTGACCCCAACAAAAACTGCTTATCTACCAGCATATGATGTCCATTGGCATATTCTGGCAACTACAATGTCATGAAACAAGTGGAATTTTTCTGCTACATGTGATATTCTTACTGAAATGGTATGAGAGCTGATAGTTAACTGTATAAGATTTGAAGCTTTTATGGCCACTAGAAGTTATAAAATGTTTGCAGATTGTTAGTTGCCTCACTGCAGACTTAAACTCTGAAATGACACTGCTAGTCACCTGAGATAGGTTTATTACAGGATGTTTAACTAGTCAGCCTTCCATTACTATTAGTAATACCTCAGACTATGTTTCCTGTTTTATTTTACTTGACTTCTCTGCTTTAAAAGGAGTATTCTTTCAAATTTATGTAAAATTTGAACTTGTTCTGTTTGTTCAAGTTATTTTGCAACACCATACTGTTTCAGTGCATAATAACCTCCTCCTGGATTCCAAAACTAATACAATACAGATAATTTGTATTGTACTGTTGGAATTGTTAACTGGTAATATAGCTCTGACAACCTAAAATGGCAGCTCAGCAAGGCAGGAATTAAATCAGGCACTACCAGGGTTAATACAGTGTCTTCCCACTTACACAGTTCATGGTGTTTGATTCAAAGCACAATACAAAAGCATTTTTCTGTACTCTAGGAATGTAGCGCAACACATGGTGCAGTAATGTACAATTTTCTGTACAAGTCTTTCAAACATGGTGGTGGTGGTGGTAAAAAACTAAACAGCAGTTGGCAGCAACACTACATTTGCAGGATTCTGCAGCAGAATAGGAATCCATCACAGACCTGTGGCTACTGTAAAGTGAGAGTAGCACATTCTATCAGGATCTGGATTCTGAGACAAGTAAATCTTGAGGATGAACTCCTGAGCTGCAACGTTGTCTTGCTTGGGACCTGTCTCAAACAGCATGCCACAAAGTCACTGACTTCAACACATACTTCAAACATCCTTTGATTTGTGACGAATAAGAATTATTTGCAATGATGAAACAGGATTTACTAACATTTTCAAAATAAAGCAGAAACCAGGTAAGACAATGCACGGCTTAAATTCCACATGCCAGGTCACCACAGCAACTAGGTTATTTGTTTAAAGATTAAACACACACAATACTTTTTCACAGCTGAAGTTATGCGTGACAGGTGCAGTCAATTAAATGTCTGAAACGCAGCAATTCACAAATAAAACTACATAAATTACAACTCTGAAATTATAAGGCCCAAGTACATGGTGGTGATCTGTTTACTTGCACGTAAATCTGTGAATATTCATTGTTTTATCAGTCTGAATCTTTTTTAAATTCATTTAATATTTTTGTTCTGCATTTATTCACTCTTTATACAAAAATTATTTACATCGATGTCCGTAAGGTGCCACAAAATTCTGACTCGAACTGTACACTTTAGGCCAGTACAGTCAAAGTTTACAATTTACGTTCTCAAACTTCCTGCCCCCAGCTGGCGTATACATAAATAAGCCATCACTTTTTTCCCTCTAAAGTTAACTAGACTGTGTGATGCGAAAAAGAACCTTCCCCTCTATGCTATGGAACAGGTAGTTGACTGCTGTTTTTACAAGTGCCCACACACTTTGCAAACTTAAGGATGGGACAAGGCCTCAAATTCCTACAGATGAAAAGACTCAACAAAGATCATATTCTGGACCTTATATCTGAACTAGAATCAGAGAAGAACGTTGAATGGGGTGAATATCAAGTTACATCCCATCAAAGGATATAGAATCATGGTTGACCAGTGGCCCAAGACAGATACTAAACACTGCAACATACACAAAAGTTTCAACACTGATTAAGACTACTCTGCCGTGATGAAGAAAACCGCTCGAAAAACGAACATCAGTATTCAGCCATTCATTAGACAAATCAGAAAACATCTCATCAAAAAGGTACACACAATATAAAAAATTTGCTTTATTTCCTGCAGCGTGCTACAGACAAATCCCACAGAGACCACCACATGGCAAATTAAGCCACTGAGCACTGCAATTTAAAGACCATTTATGGTCTCCTAGGATGATATATATATATATATATATATATATACATATATATATATATATATATATATGTAGTGTGTGTTTATATTCCCATATTTGTGAGGTATAAAGGTATAAAGCAGAAGACTAACATGCCAGTGCAATATGCCTTTTAAAATACAAGTCTATCCAACCAGATTTCTCTCAGAAAACAAGTGTGAAGAGTACAGTACAACATTAAAAGTTTTCCCTGTGTTAAAAAGGTGTATCATGGGTAGATTGTGTGTAGAAACAACTTCACACCTGTCACACCTACAATGACACACACAACTGTCACCTATACCTAAGCATGTGCCATTTGGTCTGTAGTCTGTCACTGTACTGGCTTAAATGTAACAGCTCAGCAGTGTAAAAACATATAATTACTAGCAAATGGTTCTGTTATTTAAATGGCAAGCAGTCTTCAGTTAAGTGTTCAAAGTTATGAAAGCTACAGAATTCCATGTAAGTGCAATATAAATAAAATCAGATGCTATACCCATTGCATGTTTTATCCAATTATCTTCAAGGCCATAGTGTTTTTGTTTTTAACTGCAGACATTTCTACAGCTGTCCAGTTGTCTTTACACTGAGGCTTGAAAGTAACAGTTAATTCCCTAGGGCATGTTACTAGCCTGCTACTAGGCAGTCCAGTGGTGGACTTGCCACCTTTTAGCCTCTGGACAGGCATGTTCTGCAACATTTCCTCTGCGGATGACAGAACAGTTATAACTCTGTGACTTGGTCACCAGATCCTCATTACTTACGGCACGTTGTACCATAGGTGAGGATAGGGTTTGGGTAGGAGAGTTACTGAATACACTTCACTATCGAAACAGGTCATATAGGTCTAACTCATGATGGATGGATGATGATGATGATGATGATTTATACAGCCCCTGCAGCTGTAAGGCATATGTAAATGAACTATGAAAGAAACCCTTTACTATGAGGTAAAAATCAGACTTCACTCTACAGTAGGTTCTTCCATTCCTGAATTTTGTTAAGTACCTTACAAGGCTTCTCCTTTCAACAAAGCACATTTCATTTACTACAAGATTACTTTCCATACCATCATATTCAGGGAAGTAGTCCACCAGATGAGAGTACATGATCTTCTCTTCTAGGAGATCCTTCTTGTTAAGAAAAAGAATGACAGATGAATGCTGGAACCACGGATATGTGATAATTGTTTTGAATAAGGCCTTACTTTCCTCCATTCGATTCTGTGAAAAAAAATCAATAAAGATGTGATTACAATCCGGACATTGATCATCTTCTCAAGCTTAAAAAACCTGCACTATTTCAAGGGCTAGATCTGCCTTTGTCTTCAGGTGGAACTTATCTGGTGAGCCCATCAAACAGAGCTTGCCTCAGTCACTAATATGACAGTTTCATGAACAGCTGCAACAGAAATTCCCTTTAAAGCATGATGAAAAGGAGAGAATGTTGTTCAAGCATTAATCCAGTGGTATCCCGGAACTTCATCTTGCAAAATTAAGGAATAATTCTTGGCAAAATCACTACTACTATGCACTCACCTTAGCTGCTGTCAGATTTCAGTTCACCGAGAATTTTAATTCACTGTCAAGTCATACACAATAAAGTAAGTTCATAATTTATTCACTAAAACATCAAGACAATCATCGCTGAATTTTAGGACTGTCCCAAGGGTCTGTCTGATAACCTCTGTAAAAGCCACAATCTCAAGAGCACCTTGTTCAAAAATATATTTAAGCATTGCATCCAGTTTAGCCAGCTCATTTTTCACACTCACTGAGCAGCAGCTTCACACAGGTAGACTGTAGAACAAGTTGCAACAGTGGCTGGAGAGACAAGTATCAGATTATGTGGTTAAATGGGTTGAACACAGATATTTTTTAAAATTACCCCACACATACCTCTACACTCAGGCTATTTCAGCTGATGGCAGACAAAGCAGTGCTGACCACTATTCCAGTTCACCATGAGTTGGGGGACTCCACTTGTTTCAGTTCAATGCACTACAGTTATTATGATATCAGCATCTAACCACTCACCGTATTTATAACCAGTCACCACATTTAAAGTGTTAGAAATGGCTCCCTGCAGCTCACAGACACACATCATAACTAAGAAAGTTCATTACGGGTCCTACAGGTGAAACTGAAAACACCACATTGTGAATGCTTTCCTTAAGACTGACTTCAATGCAAGAATTATCACCATACAATGTAAAATTCACACAGGTTCAGAACAGGCAAACAAATCCACAATTCCCTGCTTATCAGTTTGTCATCAAAAACACTTTGGAACCACAGCATCCAGTTGCTTGCAATGTGAGCTGTTGTACAATGTGGTGAAAAAAGGCACACATTCTCTCACAACTGGACAGGTGTTAAAAATGGTGTCAGAATGTGTGGCATGTATCAATGAAAATTTATGGTTTGGGGGAGGGGATAGGGGGGTGTTGGGGGGAAGGGGAAGAGCCCTGCAACATTCAAACAACACCACACAAATCCCAACAAGCACTCCACAGAGTCTGTGTATGTCCAATGAGATGAAACCAAGCTATGTCACAACAGTGAATGAGTGTAGTATCCATTTCCCCAGCCCACTTACCCTGAAGGTACCACCCTCAGAATTCACATTTGCCTCAAAGTTTGTGGAAAACTGACAAACTCTCTCACAAGTAGTCTTCAAACAAGGTGGTATCTGGATTGGCATTTAACACGAGTAGCCCAATGGTAAGTGACCAGTAACTGTGGGTATTGATTAGTGGCACTGGACATATCCTTCCAATATTAGTTTGACATTCTGGTGTGCTGCGCATAAGCACACATTACTGGTTCAATTTGCTGCAGCCCCATGCAGTTATGATGATGTAGTGTAGCAATCTCTGAAATCCTACCTCCAATGTGGAATGAGTTTAACCTTTTAAACACCTCCATTCGCACACATGAACAATAATAAAAAACCCTAGAAATTCATTTTATACATGCAGATAACAAGAACATTTACTGCATTTAATACATGATGCATAATCTGCATTTTATTTTCCATAAAATGCCACTGCATAATTTTATCTTTTTCTGTTCAAACAATACAACCATTTTTCAGACAATGTGCACTAAAATTAAAAACTCACCCTGGTAGGATAAAGCTTAAACTGAGTGTGCATTGCCTTTACAATACTAAGAACTAGTCTCTTTCATAAGTTAATGGTTCCACTGCGCAAGAAATTCATGAAGTCCTCCTTACCTTGGTATCACTTGGCTGACCTCATCACTACAGTAAAGTTCTTTGACTGCTCTTACAACAGCTGGAGTAAAGTTCTTCTAGTTTGGGATAGGTAAAGATAAAATACTCTAAAACCTTTGAAGACTTCAGCTTCCAGTGTTCAGGATGTGACACTGTGTTGCCTGGTAAGCGGTTCCCAACATTTCAAATGAATGTGTCCCTTCATCTTCAAGGGTTCAAGGTCCTACCCAGCAATATATGGAAACACCCCCCAAGACCAGATTCAACAATATACCCTGTTCTTATACAAGTTTGCTGGCTTATGAATCATGCAGACAGAAGCTGGAAATTCATTCTACACATTCCTGATGGGCAGAACTGTAACAATTGTGGCCTCGCTTCCTTCTTTTGTGTTGTTCAGAAGCTTTTCATTGCAATGATTGAAAACTCCTAAATCATAATTTGTTTATAGAATGTGAAAGATTATCTTACACTGTTACCAGTTTTGTTATCAGATACTTTGTCTCTCTCAGTCTTTTCAGAGTAACCAGTGACTTGCAAACATACAGCAGGCCGTCAATGAGTTGACTAAAAAGCTGCGTCTCTTGCACAAACGTGTCATCAGTATTTTGCCCCAGAACTTCTCAGACAAAGGGGTTATCACTCTTTATTGTACTTAACTGCATATAACTGTATTAAAATGAAAAATTTTTCCCTAATTTGTCACTTCAAAAGTGGGGAGTCACCCCATAATCACACACAAAATTAAACACATTCTGTACAGACATGTTCCTGAAAACTGAAGAATGTGAGTGGATGGCAGTCTTACTAGCAAGTTCCTCTTATGTTAATGCAAATATGGTACTTTTTATGTCACTTGTGATACATTTTGACCTTGCACATCTGGTGAGGACAAGCACCAATCATTAATAGTAAAAAAATCCTCAAAATTTTCCCAAATGTGCTGCATCCCACTTTTTTCAAAGATTAGAACATGCAAACAAATTTGTCATCTTTTGATACCAACTTCAGCAAGTCAGCACACTGATCAAAGCATGCACATGAGCACACATCTAATTACTTAAAAGAACTGTAGGCACTTGTATAAACAAAAACTCAGTATATGTTACTGTCACAAAGGCTGAAGAAGCAACACTGCAATAAGAAAACGGAAATACATGCCAATTCAAAAATATATAGACTTAACAGCATGTTTCCAAGCCTTCAAGCTGTATGAGTAACCTCACAATACTGCATATTCTAGTTTATAACTGCTGACCACGAAGTGGTTGCAGCTATGATGCTAGCACATTAAGTATAGATGTACCAAAAATACCTGATGGGTTTTGAAATTTTAAAAGAAACGTGCCCCTACACAGCACTTCTATACTGACTGTCATCATGTACAGTGATGTTTGGAGTTAGGTGAGACTGAACGCTGGTTAGTCCAACACCTCAATACAGCAGAGGAAACGTGTACCAAAATAGTCTGTTGCAGCAATACAGCATGGTTTTGGACAGAAGTTTCAAAAAGAAGCTGATACGAGACACCATAGTGAAGTTCACGCAGGTCAGCTTGGTGAAAAGCTCTCCCACTTTGCTCACACAATAGCAGCATTTGCTGAATTCTCCACGATGATTTGCATTATCATCCATACAAAATCCAACTTGCTCAGGACCTTCATGAACAAGACAGGGTGAGCAGACTTCACTTTTGTGATAAACTCTTGAACTTTGTAAATGACAATCACGACAAAGTGATTGCATTAGTGATGTCACACAAGACTTGCTTACTCATGTCTGGTTATGTTAATACAGATGTCACTTTTAGACTCCAAACAACTAACATGAACTTCAACAAATTTTTCCACACCGTGAAAAAGGTGTGCAATTTCATCTCATGGCATTATTGGTCCCTATTTCTTTGAAACTGTGGTGGGGCATACAGTGACTGTCAATGCAGAGCAGCATAAAGTCACGCCAGAACCATTATTGCAAAGTATGTTACATCTTTTGTCAGCTTGATTTGCTGTGTTTCCAACAGGACAGTGCAAAGTGCCCACACAGCACTGACTTCCATGCAAATCTCCATGACATTTCCAGGCAGATTCATTTTTCATTTTGGAGACATCATCTGGCCCATCCACACCTGATCTTGCAGTAAGACTACTTCCTTCAGGATTATGAAAAAAGCAAAATATACAAAACATGCCCTGCCAATACAGATAACCTAAAACAGCGAATTAAGGAGTGCATTCAAGGGACTCCTCAGGAAATGCTAGAATGTGTTACGACAGCCTTTCCTTCATGACTGCAGGGTTGTACTGAAGACATGGTGGTCACCTACAAAGTGTCACATTCAAATAATTATGGTTCAGAGATATTCTCTAGGACACGGAACGTACCTGCTCATGTCAATAAATTTCTCCCATTTTGCCTTAAAACTTTATTTCATTTTTAAGACCATCAAGTGTTTTTGGCACACCTATACATGAAATAATAAATATACTTCTTGAATATGAACTGTCTGCATTTTTAGCAATTACATGCCAAATGTCAATTTCGGTGACCCCAAAATGACGATCTATATTAAACTTCAACGGAAGCAGAATTTCTTTGGGTCTCAAATGTACCCATTAGCTCCATTAAGGCCACAGACATATTTCTAGTAACTGCATTATGCTAAAAACAAGTCAATTCCACCCCCCAACCCCCAATTTTGAATGCCCATTACACACAAATTACAAGGAGTAGCCAGCCATAATTTGGCAATTTTACTTGGAACCGCAAGGTACATAGTTCACCAAAATCCACTGAAATTTGAAGGTACCAGGTTAAAAACTGCATTTCTGTACATCGACTTTATAAGGAAGTTTACACTCATTATACACAGTACCCAAACGCAGCATTTGTACTCATATTTTCTGGTAAAATAAGATAGGGGGAAAAAAAGCTTATATTCATAATAGTAACATACCTCATTTTCGGATTCAAAGAGGATCTGATCATATTCGCTTAAAGCGACTAAAAAGATTATGGAGGTGACATTTTCAAAACAATGGATCCATTTCCGTCTTTCTGAACGCTGCCCTCCTACATCCACCATCCTGAAATTACAATATGAACACATGGAATATATAACAAATGTCTAAATTCTCCAGGAACATTCCAATGGTCCAACATTTAATTTATATTTTAGGTGCTTGAAAAAAATAGCAAAATTATACTATACAAGTACAGGAATTACAAATGCCGAAGTCACCTTTTAATTTATAACTTCATGAAGCAAAACATATCTATCCAGCACTATATTAATATCCAAGCACACAACACTATTCAACAAAAATCACCATTAAACTACATTATTATAAAACAGAAAGAAAGGATGATGTGTTATATTCAGAACTGATGATGAATTAATGATCAAGTACAATTCCAGAAATATATTCTAAATAATGTAATTCTTTCATAAAATATGGATTCTAATTTTCCAACAACAAAACAATATTATTAAAATAATGACTATGAAGAAACATTATCTGCAGAGGAACAAATAACCCTTGTATTAAGAATTAATTTCTTACAACACATAGTCACCAATCACCTTTAATAATCCTCACACAAAAAATTTAATAAAGAAGCTACAGAAAAAATTGTATAATGCCACAATAAAGAAAATCCAATCACTTTTCACACATTTTTATGAAATACAATATGTTATTCATAATAAAAGCCACTGTCTCATACAGATCAATTAAGAACAATTTTCTATAAACAGAACTTTGGATAACTATCTTGCATCAAAATACATTGTTATCTCTACAATTTTACAACTGCTTAAATGCATTAAAATATGACAGAAAATTGTGGCATTATACTCACACACAGTATGTGTAACAACATTTAACTCCCAATCAGTACAACTTGGTGCACATAATTAGAACACACAAAGCTTTACAAAGCTGCAAGATACGACAAAATCACAACTGATAGCATAATTTAAAAAAAAATAAATGAAACAAATCAACACACTGAAATTAATGATTAATTTACTACCAAATGCAAACATTTCTACTTGCTGATACATTCACACTCAACGAATAATGCTGGTCACAAAAATAAGTCCGATGCTACACACACATCCAGAACCAACCACTTGAATGACTACACTTACTTAACATCCTGTAAATACAAACACATACATGAAGTGTCAGTGTCCACAGTACTTTTGTATTACTATAAACACAACTTGTCCACACATCTGAAGTCAAAGTACTTAAAAGATCATCTGAAGTATATAGCCATCAGCAGCCAGAATCAATAAAAAATAAATCTGCTGCAAGTACTTCAGAACTTCACTTAAATTACAATGTTATAAAATAATTTTCCTTCCTTAGCTAAATAAGCTGCAACTTACAAAATTTCACTGATTCTCACACATAACCTTGCTTTTCCTCTATATCATTTCCTTTCTTTCGAGAAATATCCATTTTTAACTGCTCATTACAATTGCAACTTTGTGAATGGGAACATTTCATTAAGTGAAGTCCTTTTTATTGTAGTGGTACATTTCAATTTGTGTTTACAACCCTGCACATCACAGTGTCATCATCAGGGTAACAGAGGTTTCTAACCTTAAGGGGGTATGGTAATAGTGCTTAATGTAAGTGTTGGTAGCATGTATGAGGAACATTTTCAATCTTTAGGTTTCCACCAGTTATTTACACACTGTGTTTCAACATATAACAACAGTGTGTAACAGTCATATGTTTTGCTACTATCTAAATCAGGGACATCCCATTGTGTTGAAGTAGAATTATTCAGGCATTTAAAGGCAGTCACACACATTATACATTACACATTCCATAAATACAGATACATATTTCAGTTTCAGTGTCCTATGCCATCTTCACATTGCGATGACATATATACATAGAGCAAATTCATGTTAAGTCACTGAATCCTCTAAAAAAAAACTGTAAACAACAGGATACCAAACATATGCTGAATTATAGACCAAATGGATGAAGATGACTTGGAAGACATTTGAAGAGACTATTAAAGAAGGCCAAACATGTCTATCAAGGCCTAATTCATGACAGATGATTACTGTTATTATTACTACTACTACTACTACTACTGTAAGAGAGAGACCTTAAACCCCATTTCTATGATTTTATGACACATAAAATACCTCTATGTACAAGTCACACTGCAGCCTGAGGCTGGCTTGGTATAATCAAGTGAAATATGTGGCTGTATATATTGAAAAAGCTAGGAGGAGGCATAAGGACTGACCTTAGATAGAACTCAACAGAAAAGCTTCATGAAGGCCTTATGTTCCACACAGGAATAAAAGGACAGAATGATGATGAAGACATATGGAAACAACTGACTGTCAATAAAGAGGTGTATATGACTGCCTCTTAGTAATATAATGTCCTCGTACCTTTGTGGTCAGTTCAGTATTAGGTCTGAAATGATCACAGCAATGTTCACGATAAAGGCAGCTTGTGAACCACATTTTGGATGCAAAATCAACTGTTATGACAACAAACAGGCTTCTCATGTTTGTTGTTCAACATCTGCTGGTGTGCCGTGAATCTCACAGTGCAGCTTAATGACAAGTGATATGCTACATACCTGTTATTTGGAGGGAAACGACAGTAACTCTGCTACTTCTGTGACAGTTTACTAGAAATAGGCACTCTAAATACCCTATCTTCAACCATCTGTCCAACCAATGACACAGGAATTATCCATACTTGACACCACAATCATGGCACCAAAACGATAATGCAGAGATGATGGACAAATTTTTGCAGACAAAATGCATTGTGGCAGAGAATATGAAATACATTACATTTATTACCAACTAATTGCACTAGTACAATTAGTTGGTAATAAATATAATTTTGTATATCTACTGCATGGAAAACGTATAATACCCGGTTTTCAAAAATGAAATACCAAACTCAGAAAATACCGACTTAATGACCCAGCCTGAATTAAAGGTCCTCTTACAAGACTCAAATGTATCTAAAAATCAAGCAGAAAACCTTTGTTCCAAATTACACAGGTACAGCTAGAAAAACACTTGCTCTTGTGTAGATGCAGAAAGAACTTTTGAAATATTCTTCCATGAATCTACCTTACTGCAAGTGTGAATGAACAGATGAACTGCACTACAGAATGAACAAAAGTCTGATGACTGGCAACCATTCAAAGATTCTTTAAAATTAAGCCTGAATGTTGCCACTCTTCACACTGGCAACATTTTACTATTAATCCTGATGGACAAGTCATGCACGTAAGAGGAAGCATAAGAAAATATGAAACCTCTGCTTGATAGCATACACCATGAACACCACGGGCAAATTTGTGATTTCAGCCTCAATGCTCCTGTACTCAATATGCCACGACAGAATGGCCTAATCATAAGCAGCTTATTTCAGAGAAGAGGTAAAAGGGGTGGGGAAATAAACCACTTGTAGATCCACAGAAAATTGTTCTACCTCCATGTAACATCAGTGAGTGACGACTTTTGTGAAGGTCAGAATGGAGGTTTTTGACATCAGCAAGACAATGCCAGTTTCCAGGATCACTGATGCAAAAATAGAAGACACAGTCTTTGTCAGTTCCTGAATAGAGAAGCTTAAAAATTACAGCAAATTCCAATGCAGCACTAAACAAATGGAGAAGACCGCACAGGAAGTAATCAAATATGCTGCTGACAGGTGAGTGGCGCAGTACAGTGTGTCACTGAAAATGTACAACCTAATTCTCTTAACAATTTCTTTCCACAAAACTTGGAGACATCAGCAACAAACACTGTGAAACGTTTCACCAGGACATTTCTACAATGGACAAACATTACCTAAGCAAATGGAATGCTGGCACCTTAAAAAAGAACTTCCACACACATAAAACAAGCAATGAAGAGGAAAAAAGCTCTGAATGTGTAATAATGTAAGCAGGCATATATTTCCCACTTGCATTACATAGTGTTATACTAAATCAGTGAAAACAGCTTGTTACAGGTAAAGTTTTTCCTTTCATATGTTAAGTATTGCCCTGAATAACAGCAAAGAAATATGTACATATTATGTATCAGCTATGTAACATGGTAAACAGCAGGCAATGTACATACAAACATGACATTGAAGCATGTACATGTAACCACTGGTGCCATGGAAGAGCAATATATATTACGTGTTCTGAGTGTGTGCATGAGTTTGTACCCTTAGTTATATAGCATGCCACAGATACACTGGATTCTGTCTTCCTCTACCATATTTTTCCACATTAAAACTCATTAAGGGCACAATTTTCAGAAAAAGGGGTGCTGAACATGAAATGTGTGTTTTGATTTTAACTATAGTTTTTTTCTGAAATATTCTCATTCTAAGAAGAACTGAGCAAAATATTATCATAAATGAACATAAGCTTTCATGCGAAGTACCCATTATTTATGTCAGATTTTAATGAAACCGCAATTTTCTTGACAGTTCAGAAAAATTCTCCAGTATCAAATTTCATGAAACTCCTTCCAGTGAGAACTGAGTTGTTTGATGTAAACTGACAGACACGCAGAAATGATGAAGCTAATAATCATTTTGTGAAATTTTGTGAGCACACCTAATGAAAATGACAATTTATAATACTTCAATGATATTTGCCTATTTCTCAAAAACCCTATGTGCTGCACACTTTTCTGTTGCCTAGCTTAAATAAATCAATGGATCAAAATCTGTTAAGAACACCAAGTATCACTCAGGTGGTGAGAATCACAATTTGCTGTTCTGTGTAATTAACAGCATTTCAAGTATGGTGCAATATACTGCTAACACAATGAATTCTGTGACAGGTTCAGTGGCCAATAATCAAATCTGACAAACCTTCTATTCAAAGAAAATAAAGAGTATACATTTTTATTAGTTCACTCTTGCATTTGTGGACAAAAGAAGTTAATACTAACTGACAGTAGTTTGTCACTAAGAGTGTTTTACTATCTAAAATTTAGTGATGTCAGAAAAGGGAAGAGCAGCCAGTACCACGACCTGAATGATCTTGACAGGAGTTATTATGGCTCACTCAGAATCATTACAACTCTTAGCCAATAGTCCCTTTCAACTCAACATAAAAAATACTAAACTGAAGCTTCTGAGGCAAATTTGTTACTTTACTGTGATAACAGCAAAACTCCTCTAATCTGACCTCCTATTATCGAAAAATCCCGATAATCCAGCACTTGGGGAAAGCTGTCTCAACACAGGAAATTTTGGTCCCCCCCCCCCCAGAAAAAAGCTTGAGAAAAGTTGTTTCAAGGCAGAAAGTTTTGTTTTTTCCAGAAAAAAAAGCTTCATGAATGAAGCAGGCAGATCCTGGGGACATGTATGAAAAGGCCTCCAACAGCATCTTATGTAACAGTGGTATCTCCTGACCCCCTGAACCCACTCCATCAACTTCTTCAGTTATGAAGACTTCAGAAAAAACAGAACAGACAGAGACAATACAAGTGGAATACACCTGTACAACATGAAGTATAAGAAGCGATAACAAAAAATGACCTGTAAGAATAAACAGTATTAATACCAACTAACTGCACAAATAATGAACAGTAACTCTTTGTTATTTTGTAATAGTTATTAAATAGTTATTCATAAACATCCATGCAATTTGCTAGTATTAATACTGCACAGTTAATGAATTGCACAGAGCATGCATAACATAACCTGCAAAAACTTAGGTCAGAATGGGTACGGGTCTGTAAATATGAAACATTTGACAATTTGACACCTCTCTGGTCCCATGCCAGTTGTATTAGCAGAAATGTGCTGTACTTCATCAAGGAAAAATGCAAATTTAAACAAGTGGAGTGAAGTATCAACCATTTACTTAATCCACATCAGTCCATGACAGATGCAAATTAAGTAAAGGATGGATGGTTGACACAAAACTATTAGTACATGTGTATAATACTTTGTTGTTGTAAATCACATTTTCATGAATGATGTTCCTTTACAAACTTGCAGACTGAAGTGTTACAACATTCAACTTCAAACAACAAAAAACATGCAACTTCTACTAATCATACAGCACAGGTTTCACATGCAATTTTTTAGAAAATGACAGCATTAGAAGTTAATCACAAAACTGTTCTTGACACAGAAAAAGTCGTAAGTTCTGTACTGAAATTCAAGTCCTACATATCAGTATGAATATGTAAATATAATGGAAACAAACAACGACAAGGCATTATGCTAACACACAAGGCTATGCTCAGTTCACACCCAGTACTTAATTTCACTCTAGAACAAAGGATAACGGACAAAATGCCCAAATAACGCATTACAACACAAACATCAAGCCAGATAAACAGCAAGCACTTACCTAGATGCACACATTACAATAATCTGTCCCAGAAACTAACAAAAAAACCAAAACAAAAAATGCAGCAATTAGAGCTAACTTGATATACTCGGAACACAGAAACATTTGTGTGTGACACACATCTGGGCAGCTCTGCCTTAAAGCTACAATGAATGACAATAGGTGAGAAAGCATTGTATGACTTCAGTTAAAAGCTTTATTCATTACTTCAAGCCATCTCTCAAAACACTAGACGTGTTCAAAATTTACTCTTAATGTCAAGCCCATATATATATATATTTTATTTTAAGGAAGTCCTCCACTTCTATTACATACATACATATATATATATATATATATATATATATATATTTTTATTATTTTAAGAAAGTCCTGCACTTCTATGTTTTAAACAAGACTGTCATTTCCACCAGCAGTTTAAACCAGTAGTCCATCATGAATGGTATAAGGTACCTTCAGAAGAAGAGTTCCCAAACATGTGCCTTACTATCAATACCAGAAATCATATTTAAAAGAGTACGGGTATGAATTAGTGGCAGCGGCAGTGGCGGTGGTAGAGTAGTAATAGTAGTAGTAGTAGTAGTAGTAGTAGTAGTAATAAGTAGTAGTAGTAGTAAGTAGTAGTAGTAGTAGTAGTAGTAGTCACTACTCAATTACAGGCCTATTCCTATTCCCAGAAACCTTTCCTAAATATTCCAAATTTAATCCTTATCACCACCAAATCAAAATCTACCATCATAAACCTCATTACCTACCTTCACTTTATTACATCCCTGGTTTATTCTGAAGGCCAAACGGATCTCATGTACTCAAATTCCAGTAACACTTCTAATCTTGTTGTGTATGCACTTCTCCTTCCAAACCGAATGATTAAGGAGCACGTGCTGGTGATTCACTTGGATTCACAGTCACTTGACCAGCATCGGTTAGAATTTTTCCCTTCCGGAACGTCTTTCTCACCTCAAGGCAGCACTGACAACTACACCTCCTCCCTCCCATCCACTTGCATCAGCCCTAAATGCTGGCATCATGCTACTGAGAACTTATCACTGCCCACACTTTTCTGTATATAAACCCTGTGCTATGGCAAATGGCTTTCTTTTTGATTTCTTGACCCTGAAGATGGGACCGATAGGTTGTCCTGAAATGTCGGTATGAAATTCCCACTACTCGCGCTGTGTAATAACCCAGAAGAGCCTTATCACATGTCCATTACTGTAGGACTTTTTCAAATTCCTTTTTGGGTGCAATCTGATGTGCCAGAATATCAGGTCTGAGGCCACTACTTTTCAAAGTTTTCATTAATGATCAGAGCAATATAGTCACTATTTCCAATAACCTTCTCGTTATTTTCATGTTTTTACCGTGCAATAATTGAATTTTATTAAAATATAACCAACTAATTGCACTAATATGTGATACTAAAATCTTATTTACACATTAAAACACGTCATGTTGTAGGAATTATTTTAACCAAGTGACGTGTTTTAATGTGTAAATAAGATTTTAGTATCACATATTAGTGCAATTAGTTGGTTATATTTTAATAACCTTCTCGTTGTTGATGACAAATATATTTCGATGAACAAAGTCCACGGGCAATAGTTTCTAACTTCAGTCTGGCAAATTCCATTCATGGTTTGAGCAACATCACCTTCATAAAACTCAAAATAAAAAAGACCAGATTACTTCCTCCTCAAGGAAAAAAAGCAAGCTGGGTTTTGCATACAAACTATATAAGAAAACGCCAACCCTTTCAAAGATTTGGGAGTCCTTACTGACCTCAAACTTTATTTTCACCATCATGGTGATCATACATTTCCTCCAGCCCTTATGTTACTGAACTAATTAGAACTAACTTTTTTTCCTTTCTGACACTACAGTCTCTCTTTAAAACACTCATAGCACCTACTCACCCAGTCCACTGTGCTGTTCTCTGCAAGTGTCTTCCAGTGTGTACAAAAGTAAAAGTAAAGTTACCCTATAACAGGCCATAAAGGCCCAGAGGTGGAGTAGAGGTATATCTCTACTCTTTCTTTAACCTCAGTGCTATATGGGAATGGGTGGACAATGCCATGACCCAGCCACTTTACCCCAGGTAAAGACCCGGTACCCATTGTATAGGAGGCTGGATGCGCCCCAGGACCAGTCTGGATTGGTACGGAAAATCTTGCCCCCAATGGGATTCGATCCCCGGACCTTCCAGCCCATAGCGAGTTGCTATACTGACTGCACTATCCTGGCGCACCTTCCAGTGTGTATACCAAGTAAAACGTGCAGTTGTGCCACCTACACTGCCACTGCAGTGATGCAAAGAGATTTCTGTTGTACATGCCTCATATTACTCGTGTTAAGTTACTACGGTTTAACTCTGTGTTCAGCATGTTATTTAGACTTTTGCGACATTCCTTAAGAATGTCGGATTTTTAGTATGTTCCAGTTTATGTAATGCAAAATATTCCACAGTGTCCAACCTTGCAACAGAACATGGATCAACATACAAATAAACGGCACGCATGCACACGCACCTAAATGCCAGGTGGATGAATTGCAAACCATCAGTCACTTCTTCACTGCAGCTTGTTCTATTTCTAACCTCTTAGCTAATCCACAGATCTCACACAATACTGGGACGATGCACATTTCTCAGATATGGTATGAATGCATACGTGTCAAAATCCAATTCTGCACTTATGTCATCATCATCATCATCATCAAGGAATGGACCCTTTGATCCGTTCTGTCTACAGAGTTACAGCTGCTCGCGTCAACGCTTCTCCTTCCTTGTGGTCAGTAGTGGTATGATTTCAAAGGGATTCAGTTTTGTGGCATTCTTTGCAAGTGTGAAAGCCAGTTCTGCCTGTATTCATCTATCTTGTCTAGTATGCCTGTAATCCGTAGTTCGCAGCGTATGTAGTCATTTGTTTTGTGGGCATAAATGGTGTAGCCTGCCAGAGGTCTCAGTAACTTCATTTCTGCCCCTTCAATTCTTCGTCCTTGTAAGGCTGTTAGAGTCCAATTTTCTGACCCATATAAAAATGTAGGTGAAACTAGTGTGTTGTATATTTTCAAAATAGTTTCCATTCTCACTTTCTTAAAAATAGTTCTCTTAATAGTACCTATTAGTCGTAAAAATTTTGCTAATTTAAATTCTACATCATTGGAAAACTGGTAAGATATACTGCAACCTAGATAAGTAAATTGGATAACCTGTTCTAGTGTTTCATTTTTTATAATAATTTTTGTTCTTAGGTGATCCATTCCAACGAAACCAAATACTTTCGTCTTTTTTGTAGCAATTTCCAAATTATATTCTTTAGATATGTTATATAATAAATAGACTGCCTTTTGTAAGTTGTCTTCTGTGTCAGAAATAATAAACT
>Ga0123354_10002531_pt1 | contig 24289 bp, 7 predicted proteins | sample TergutLab28metaG_2_FD_97872 | JGI IMG/M metagenome (GOLD analysis project Ga0123354, IMG submission 97872) | Labiotermes labralis P4 segment gut microbial communities from Petit-Saut dam, French Guiana - Lab288 P4 | ecosystem: Host-associated > Arthropoda: Insects > Digestive system > Gut ... | reverse complement strand
TTTTTTATTTCATTATTTAATGCTCAACATGTTTCGGATGTTAATACATCCATCTTCAGAAGCTTGCGACTTATTTGTTGAGTTATTTCATGGGTTGTATTGCTCTGGTTCGATGTGTGTTGGTGTTACGTTGTGGTTTGGCTGGGGTGGTGTGGTATCCGGATGAAGGCTGAAGCACTATTGCTTCAGCCTGCATCCGGATAGAGCAATATAACCCATGAAATAACTAAAAAAATAAGTCGCAAGCTCCTGAGGATGAATGTATTAACATCCGAAACATGTTGAGCATTAAATAATGAAATAAAATGCAAGTGACATCAAGATGGTCTCTCTCTATTCAACTATCAATATGATGTACGGTCCAATAAACATAAGACTGTGAAACATCTTCGCTTATTGAGCATCAGTTGTTTTAAAGTTGTCCATGCTGTGCATTTTTTAGATCAGTGTGCTCATTTTATCGTAACAACTAAATGCACAGTATCAAATATGTATGTATCGTTGATATTCATGTATATGTGATACTGTGGGTTTAGTTGGTGCAATAAAGTGAGTACATTGACCTAAAAATGAACGCCATGGAACCGTTTAAATTAAACTCTTGAGTTGTGTTTCTTTCTATTAAAAATTTCTTCGTATTTTAATTATTAACTTACAGTGAAAGTAAAAGGACTTTTCTCATTAAATTTTACTTTAATTGTCGGAGTGCAAAGTGTATCTGTGAATTAAGGATGGAAAGAAGTATGTATTAGTGTAATAAATAATGCAGGTAGAGAGTGAAAAGTTTTACATTTAATGTAATTTTTTAGTAGAGCATAAAATTTTTTTAAATTTTGTAAGTTTTTGTCACAGAAATAGAACTTATTTAGACTATAATGCTAATTCATTTTTTTTTAATTTTGAAGTGGAGATGTCTCCCCCTGAATAAAAAGAAATAACATTTTCTGTAGGCGTAGGTAGCTTCTTAAATAAGTTCGGGTTCTATCAGCGGCGGAATGCTTGCGTATTTATATTAATCAGGAAAAACATACCTGAACAGATAGTGAGCATGTTTGTCATCTGCTAGTGTAATGTAATGGAGGTTCAAGTCTTAAAGCGCCGTGTGGGTTGGTATATAGAAGCCAACTTCCGGAGGAGTTTGTCTCTACTCTGAAGATGGAGGCAGCCAACTCCTCCGGAACGTTGATATCTGTCTACCAATCAGCACGGCGTCATGTTTCAGAAGACGTGACCCTTCATGAGCACCACTGTGAGAACGTCAGATCTCGCGTGGCATAATTACAGGTGTCTGCAGGCAGTAGCTCATGAAGCACGTCAGGTCAAGTGAATGACGTAAGCTAAGCTGCGGGGAGTCAAATAACAGTGGTTACTGACCGCCAGTCGCGATACGGCAGTGTTTCAATTAGAAAAGTTTTCCATCACAAAAGGAAATGGCAGTATTCTTGACAGATGCGAACATACGGGAGGATTTCGCATCCCCGAATACAATTCAAGAGGCGTTACCGCCTGAGCTAACTTCCACCATAGTTGTTTCTAATAGCAGTTTATAATTCTTTTCATTAAAGAATATTGTGATCGAAGATAAGTGGGCGGATTTGCTGTGGAATAAACAATATGAGTACATTAATAACACCAACGAAGTGATAATTTACATTGTAACACAAGTGGAACTGGCTAAAAATTATTGAGGCCGGTTCTTTTATTTGTCGGATTGACAGTAATTTTCTTCTTATACCTTGGGAATGGCTCTCTCTCTCTCACTCTGTACACAATATCCTACAAAATCGTGTACTTTGCCGTTGCACTGTAGAATTTACTCGGTTAGAAGACTCGACGCTGACAAAGATCGAACTGAACAGGGCTGTTTTCCGACGGTGAAGAAAGTGTTGCCATGGAACCAATCATATTTGGTTTGAAAGTGAGCTGTCTTACAAAAATTGTTGCCTGTACAAGCTTAGACACACGTAGTAGCATTCGCGACAATTCATTATCCAGGAAATTGAAAGGCAGTTCTGAACATTCAGTAGTTTGTAAATTAGTCTTTAGATGGGACCGAATGAATGTTTGTGTGTGTGGGATTAATAGTATGTCGTGTTATAAATTCAGATAGAGAGTAAAAGGTAGGCCTAGGTGAAATTCAAGACAGATTCCAATCAAATGGTCGAAGGTACAGTGAACGTTTTCATAACCCAGAACATAGTATGTGAATAAAATTCAAATTTTACGTGAATCGAAGCCACGTTGGTCTTAGGCGAAAATCTTCAAACTTTGAAAGTAATGAAGGCCTAATAACGTAGGTCCTATCTTCTTCTTCCATTGGCTCTACATCTGTGGGTGGGACTTGACTCCCTGTTTGAGGTTTCGTGACAGTGCTGTTCTTTAAGAAGTGGGGTTGTAGCCCCAAGTCCAACCCCCAACCTGGAGGATCAGGGAATCGCTCTTAGTCTGGGTCAAAACCTTTGACCTGTCCAGCATGAGAGGCCCTACCAATAGCTCAAGGTAATTCGATAAAGCAACGTCCACCACTACATCCAAGAAGGGATTAACTTCGGTGGGCGTAGATCCTAAAAGTGACACGAATTTTTCAATTATATGCCACTGATGAGACCAAAGAGAAATAGCCAGATCCCCATGTTGTGTGAGGTGTGTCCTGCCCTGTAGCAACAGTACGACCTGTTACAAACACAGACAGTATTCTGCTAATGCTGAACAGGGCTCTTTTAAGTGAAGTTTTGACGAAAACATTAAAAAAAGCCTTTTTATTGTATGGTATTTCACAAGATATCGCCCCCTGATTTGTGCTGTGGTTTCATCAAGATTCTTTTGAAAACGCACCAGTCAATTTTCCACAGAAACACGAAGATGTGCCTGTCTCATCATATTAGTTGCAAATCATGACAACAGCCTACTAAATTACGATATTTCCTTCAGATTATGACAGGCAGACAAGTTGTGTGGGGCTGCATAAATTGAGGACGTGAAGTAGTTAGAATGTATCTTGTGATATGGGCCCCGCTGGGGAGGGTTGTTTCGGGTTGACAGGGCCACCGCAGGGTCTCGGTGGGGCACCTCTGCGGGGGGTGCGGCGTGACATGGTGCAGCTCCTCCCATGGCACTAGTAGCGCCACAGATGTATCAAGGAGAAGCCGGCTGTCCCACATATTTTATTTCGTGCAAGTCATGAGCGTGGTCTAACAAGGAGGCTTCTGTAATTTGCTTAGGAAGCAAGCGTCAAACGCTTTCCAGAGAACTCTCATCGTGCTAATTGCTGTAAAATTTCTTGCTGGTGTGGCTGAGGCCTGTAATTATTGCATGTGGTTTCTGGTTTGATTAATTCTTGGAGTCGAGAGAGAAGAATTGAGCCGAACAGAATAGTTAAATTTTTCTGTTTTCTTGAAAACGTGGATTTAAATATTGTGTTCTTTTGATAAGTTACTCACGAGTAAAAATATCGGGTTTGCCAGTACCTTTCGTATTATGTCCACATTTTTAGCATGGGTCCTCGTCAAAGCCGTCATTTTGAAAACAAAAGTACAAATCGTTTTCATACGCTATTCGGTTTTAAAATACGACTTTTTGGGTCGTATTTTTCAATGTCCGCCAGTGTACTGTCACTTAGTTGATTGTATTCACTGGGCATTTATCGCCAACAACATTTCAGTACAGAACAACATTGCTCATGGGAAAGGGAACCACGCGCCGAAAAATGTAGCGGATATTTTGAAGTCTTGCGGTGCATGGTACTGTACCTCCAATGCTGCAAGAGGCAAATTTCTGGAATTTAGTGCCTGGTTTAGCTGCAGTTAACAATTCACGATCCTACCAAACAACAGAAAGCTTAATCAGTGACGTAACTATTGTGTGAATAGGTATTATTAACCTTTTGACGCCTAATGTCAACTATAGTAGTCGTACCGCACCGCTAACCTCTAAAGTTACATTTTATATATTTATTCAACAAATATAGGTACTGAATATTTTAACCATGGTATATACTCTCCTTTTTTTCTCTTCAAAATGCAGTTTGTTTCATAATTCTAAAGTATTTGGTTCCGGTATTATTCACATTTTATATACAGGGTGTGCTAAAATTAAAAAAAATAATTCCGGCGCCAAAAGGTTAATTTACATTGTCTGTTTTTATGGCGTAGTTAGTATTGTTTGAAGGCTGTACCATTGCTCAGGCGGTTAGTCGCCTGCATTTCACTATGAAGACCCGGTTTCGACCTCACCCAAATCCATGTGAGATATGTGGTGGACACAGTGGCAATGGGAGAGATTTTACTCCGAGCACTTCCCCTCTCAGGATCATTACCCTTTGTTCTTAGTATTATTTCAAGTTCATTTCAATATCGATTCTCTGAGTCCCGATTGTTCGGGGTTCAGTTTCGTCCAAGCCGATGTGCTGTAGTCAAGGTCATTCCTATGTTGGATACAGAATTCAGATGAGGCTGCTCTGTGCGTTACGTAAAACAGCAAACAAGAGACAACACCGACCGACGTTCTGCGCCTCAAAAGAGAGCGTGATTATGCAAGAACGATCGCAGTTTCAAAGGCAGACCAGTCGTAAGACGTTTCGTCGCTTCTTAAATGAGAGGGCGGCCTTTGAGTACTTTAACATCTAACTTAGCAGTGTATGTTCTATGATCAATATTCTGCTGTCGTAATATTGTATACATATTTAGTACAGTGTATTCGTGTATTAAACTAACCAAATGCACAATATATTGTGGATTTGGTTGGTTTAATAAACTAATACATAGGTCCGAAATTGCCGGAATGGAAAACTTTAAAATTATTTTACAGTTTACTTACATAGTACATATTAGTACAATACATATATTATATATACTTAATTATATATTCTAATTGTCGCAATTCGTGTATTCAGAGCTTTTCGGTAATTTGAGGCAAACTAGGTCGCGTTCCCATCAAACTGTCGATATTCTACTGTATTTACCTTCGTTGCTGTGTATTCGTAGCAATTAAGAACGTCGTTAAATAAAGCACACACACACACACACACACATTGACCTAGTGTCAGCAGGCACATCACTGAAATTATGTAATGTGACTCAGAAAAATATATAAATAATTAATCAATAAATAAAGCACACACGCTGTTTTTTTGTGTATCGTACCCTTTGAAGTGTTCTCTTTATCGCCACTAAAACCTCACCTCATCTGGTCACGTGTTTGGAATGTAAATATTATTGATGCAATATGGAAGAAATAAAGAGCGGCGGAGTGTCTATGTCGCTCTTGAACAGCAGGGGGTGCAACACTTTGATACTTGAAAGGTGCGTATATATCCGCGATCAAGAAATGTAACACATTACAAATTTGGCATTCAAGTGAATAAACCTTCTTTAAATTAATGCCCTGCTATTAGTTTGTTATGCAGCACATAACAGACGGAATACAATGGTCAAGTAGCAGATGGCTACGGATGCAGCAGCAGTTTTTTCGATTGCCGGTCTTACAGAAGGCACAGCCGCAGGATGTCGCAACATTACAGACACATCCGCGATACGGAACTCTAATGTATTTCAGAGTGTAGGCAATAAGATCTGAACATATCAACGCGATAACTTTTAATTGCATTACATGTTTAAAAAAAGAGGAGGGAGAAGAAAATTATGTTCTTTTTTCTCACCCAAGGTCGGTGAATTAAGATGTATTAATCAGATGGCAGGATCAAAGTTCTAAACAATTAGTGACTCATCACTTTCACGTGGCCAATTCTGTTCTCTTAATCCAATGATTGTTATCAATCATTCTATCCACTGCAGCTTCCGATCAGGTGTTCAGGTAATAACGTCTCTTACATTGAGCAATATTCATGCTGGTTTACATACCAGCATAATCCAAAAGCCCTTTGTCATATTCAATTTAGAGTCAGTTGGTTGTCTTTTCCATGATTAATGAACTGAATGAAACTGCGTATTATTTCGCATCAGAATGGAACTTGTCTTGAAGTAAAATTTGTTGTTCGTACTAATGTGTTTAATTAGCTGCAAACTGCTTTAGCGAGTGGCGGACTTTTGATCTCCTCGGGAGACAATTAAGAGTTAGTGCAATCAAATGCAATGACCTGTATCGTGAGAGTATCGAGGAAGTATGCTATAACACGTTTGGCAGTCACGAAATGTGCCTACATAGTCGAGTTATATCAGTGGTTCCTTAACCTGCTTGATCACATGGGAACACAATAGGCCATGTCCCTAGAGCCCTGTGAACGCGTGTAAATGCGTAAGGCTGACCAGTTTTAAAGAAACGTGTCTTTTGAGCTACGTAGGAGACATTCTGCATGTGTTCTATATGGAATGTCGCGTGTGTGTTTATTAGCACCGGCTACTTTCGCAGTTGGTGCATTTCACTGGTTTGCCTTAATTATGTTGGCAGTTCATCTTGGATTGTACTGCAAATAGGAAAGAAGGGACGGAGGAATAGGACTGAAAGTAAGATACTTGTGATTGTAAGCACATGTGCATACGTGTCTTTGTGCGTCTGCTTACATAAGAGGCTAACTGTTGCTAACTGGGTGTTGTATAAGTCAGCAGTGTTGGAATGAGACGCAGAAGATGGAAACAGTGAAGCGTTGTAAGGTACGCTGAGGGGGTTTTTGTCGTGTCCGTTGATTTGTTAAAAATATTCATAGTGTATCTCTAAGACAGCAAATTTGCTTTTGCATGTCATTCAAGTTTGTTGTCTTAATACGAACTTTCTAGAACTTTTCAAGCTCTTAGCTTACATATTCAGTGAAACGGTAATCTGATGGTATTCTTCAAGGGCTCTGACGTCCGACCAGTTGTTATATTAATATCCGTAACAATTTCCCACTGAAACGGGAAACGGGCTGTATGGTACTTCGTGTCTAATGATTTTGGTTCTTTCTGGAAGGGGTGTAGCGTAAAAAAAATAGTTATTAACAAGGATGGACTTCGACATTTAATTGACGGGCGTCCCAAATACAAAGCCATAAATTCGGAATTCCGTGTCCTGCTGGATATTGTAATGTGACAGTAGGCCTGTGCTTTTGAGCGCACTGTCACATCAAAAAGTGCTGCATCCGGCCGAACCGAAAGGTCTGCTCTTTGTCGTTAGTTTAGAGACACCTCGGGCATATCAGGTATAACATGGCTGGAACCGAATTTAACAATTTTCCAACTAGATGCGACTTATTCAGTTTATTACATTACTGTAGGCAGCTCTACAAGTTTCGGGTGTTGATACCCATCATCAGGAGCAGTTCCAACTCAACAACGAAAGCGGATGATAGTAGGTCCGGTTAATCAATACCAGAAGCTGTATTTACAGTTGTACGAGCTCCTGATGATGGGTATCAACGCCCGAAACATGTAGAGCTGCCTACAGAAATGTAATGAACTGAATAAGTCGCATCTAGTTGGAAAATTGTTAAATTCGATTCACGGTGCACGGACCCGTGTATATAAAATGACTGGAACCCTAATTCGAATTTTTATGATTCTTTTATTGCCGAGTTGCGTGGCAAGGCGATATGGCTTGTTACAGCGGCGCTTGTGCCACCCATATTTGCAGACGCAGTGAAGATAAGACTGACGTTATTTGACGTAAACCTGCTGTGTTTCTAAACGGCAATATTCTACATTCGAAGAAGCGGTGTCATTGCTTCGTTAATCAGAAGGCAGTGTAAATGCTTATTGGTTTCGAATAACGTTTAGACATGGATTCTAGATCAACTCGAGATGTTCATAAGTTGACATAAGTTTTACTATGAAAGTACCTACGCAATGATATTAATTCTTATATACGTTTTTAAAAATACTTTCTTTCAATAGTTTTTAAGAATACATTAACTTGGAATTAAAATTATTAAAAAACTGGAATGATTTTGGCTCTTATTAATGTAAACAATATAGGATCCCATAATGTACGCACACATTGAATGTACCTTCCTATAAAATATATTGGCCTGAGGATGGTTTGATGAAACCGAAACATGTAGTCAAAACTATCTATTATGACTATATATTGATGTGTTGTGACTGAATAAAATACTTTATGAGTTTAGAATTGTGTTTGTAGCATAGTGAAGTTAAGTTCGTTTCTTGTCATCGCGATATGGTTGGCCTTCGTGTTGTGGGCGCAAGGTGAATGAGATTTTGGTGAACCAACAGTTGCGGACAGCTGACTTGGGGTGGTCCCCTAGCTTATTGGTTGGGCTTGGTATTAAGAACCCACCGTATTAAGAAACACATTTTACAAAATTGTACAAATTACCTCGTACTTGGCTCAGCATTTTTGTACTCACGGTTTTCTAGAAACACTGCAATAATCATTCTCCCTCATTAAAGGTAGGGGATAGCTTGATCGAATGAATAAGTGTCAGCTGCTTACGATATGTGCTGATGCTGACATCTCTTCCATTACTGGGGACACAGCTCGACGGCAGCGAAGTCATTTCTGTGACTTCGTTGCTACATTTGCAAGGGGGTTTTATGCTTGAAGTGATTAATTTACTTTGCCACTAAGGTTTTTTTTTTTTACAATGGTGCATACCACATAATTTGAGACCACGCCCTTAACTTAATGGGCCTGGTTTATCTATTCTCCAGTTTCAAATATCCGCGGTTGTAGCGGCACTTTGTTATGTCCTTATTGCATACAAACTGACGGATGCTCCGCCTTGATTGGCGGTTAAGCAAGCGGCACCAAGTGATTTGTGCTGAACAGAAGGTTCGTTCTGCAATACGATGAAAAGTAGCGGCTTTGAATTTTATTAACACGTAACAGTCAGTTTCTGTTTGAAATTACAATTTCATTTCGCCGGTGCTTAGTAAAGAGATATTAAATTAAATATATGCACTGTGAATAAAATGATCGTAAAGGCAAGAAGTGTTTTACCGCATATTGTAAAATTATTATAAATTATTCCCCCATACCAACTGTAAAGAAGGGCATGTGCTTTATATCGTTCATTCCACGCAATATTGATAACAGTTTCACGGCACTAAACCAGCTAAATATACAAACTTTTTCAGCTTGGTTTTATGCTCAATTGCTTTGGTTTGATTCCCTGATGATGGTCTCTTGCGGTCCGAGACATGTTGGTATGTGAAATGTGATATTATAATATAAATAGAGAAGGAACAAGTTTATATATTTAGCTGGTTTAATGTCGTGACGGGCAAATGCCTTAGACTGTACCTTTTAATGAATATTAAGAGATAAAACACAACTTGTGGTAATATTTGTATGTTCATTATTGTTTCGATAAATACCATTTATTTTCCTACACAGCATTAGGCAATTTGTCTCTGTGTTGGAGAAGCGATGTGTTGTCTGCGAAGTAGGAAGGGATTTGTTATATATTACGTAAGCGAAGTTCATGCTTAAATTCGGCAACGGCCTCGTTTTGAATTACTATCATTGCGCGTGGGATTTGTGGTGGACAAAGTGGCACTGTGACAAGAAGCTGTCCGAATACTTCGGTGCTCCCTGTCGATATAAATCCGGAAATGTTCCACATTCTTCTTAATCTTCAAAATTACTCGTAAGCCAGAAGGACAAATAGGCGAAGCATGGAGACCTTCCAGCAAAGTCAAGCTCTTCCACGTATCAGTGAGCGACAAGAAAGAAAAGTGATTCTTTCTAGACTTTAAACGGTTTAATCACAATAAGCACCCACATTTAACAGTTTAGGGGTTATTGCTTTTTAATTATTAAGAAGAGCCACTCTCAAGCACAAAAGCATTTATTTGTAGCAATAATTTATTGTACAATTAACTTTCGATGGTGGTTTTTATTAATAATTAATCGTTAAAACTCACAGGATGCCCTCTATTAAATATGTTCGTCTTTTACTAGTCCAAAAAAAAAAAAGACAAATCATACTTCTGAAAAATGAACTAGCAATGTCTGTTTATCTCAGTATTTAACCAACTTGATGCACAAAATTTGTTTCACAATAAGTTTTATTTCATGCCTCTACATGTTTCGAGCACACGTGCTCATCATCAGCAGGTCAAAATTGCATTACACAGCCTCTGGTATCATCACACCTATAGGTGTGACCTCCTGATGATGAGCACGTGTGCTCGAAACATGTAGCGGCATGAAATAAAACTTATTGTGAAACAAATTTTGTGCATCAGGTTGGTTAAATACTGAGATAAATATACTGAGATGCACGGTAAGCAAAACGTCAAAAAATTAGCAATGTCTACTTTACACATGCGGCAGCCTATTAGAGACTAGAAAATTGTAGGTCTGAGGTGAAAGAAGTGAAATGTTATTCACTCCAGTACCCATCTATCTTTCGGTCTGCTTGGGTAAGATGATGTTGGAAGGGACAGGACATCCTGAGGGAAGGTTTAAACTGTAACAGCAAATCAAAGAACACGACCAGCTGATTACATCTGGCGGTACTGAGTATTGTGTGACATCCAAGTGCTGTACTCATATATGGTAATAAAGGCCGGGTCTATATATCGACAAGCTCCACCTCCTGTCTGCTGTTCAAGTCTCAGGCAGTGCAGACTGCGGTAAATGATGAAACCACAAAGAACGTACACTAGAAAAGGAACTTACATTGATGGTGAAATATGGTGGAGAGATTGTAACGTAACCTTACCCAACTTGATATGTTGAAGTTTTGGACTGGAATGCAGCTGGGCCACCTTGACTTTACTTGTACTTTTTCCGTTCGTCTGAATAGCATGCGTGTAGGTTAAGATTGATTAAAACTTCTTTTTGTGCGTGGCCTCCATGAAGCTTACATATTGTTCTTCCTAAGAGGCAAATAATTACAGATGTCAAAGAGATCTTACAGTCGCTTTCACCACAAAGTGTTGATTTGATGATACTGTTTCCACTTCACTGCAAAAGCCCTGTTATTTTGGTTGCGCGGCGGAATTGTTTCGTGTTATTTGTGATTGCATAAATCTAAATGCAAGATTGTTTCGTAACGTGCTTCTTCTTAAGAGAAACTTGCAGAGGTGTCAAATTCACAGAAATTCTAATAAGATTGGGTTGACAGGAATGCGACACAAGTTTTCAAAGAATACATAGTTTTATAATCAGAACCATATAAAATGGAACATTAATGTAAAAGAATCTTTTCCTACGTTTCTAATCTGTAACGTGAAGTCGATGGAACAGGATCTTTTGTTGCGTTACCTTCCACTGGATGCTAGCACAAATATTGGTATGATTGGTACAGACCAGTTCTGGGACTTCAGTTGGAGCACAACAGTTAGGCCTACACAGCAATAATGGAAACAAATGAAGGGGCAGAATACGCTGAAAAAAGAGGAACATAAACGCGGAAAGCAAAATGATGAACGTGTTTTGTGTAGGTAAACATTTTCTAACGTATGTCATCCCGTTGTGTTGTGAAGGAAAGTTGAGCATGACCTGAGATAGGTCTACACACGTAGTCCTATATATGTATATATATAAAGTTAAAGGTAAAGTTATCCCGTTACAGGCCCGGTGTGGCCCAGAGGGTGGATAGAAGTATAGCTCTACTCTTCCATGACCGCGACACTAGAAAGGGTTGAGTGGTCAGCACGACGCCCCAGCCGCACTTTACCCTCGGGAAAGACCCGGTACCCATTTTACAGGAGGCTGGGTGGGCCCCAGGGCCGGTCTGGACGGGCGGAAAATCGCGTCCCCTCTGGGATTCGATCCTGGACCGTCCAGCCCGTAGTCAGTCGCTATACTGACTGAGCTACCCGGCCCACAGTCCTATATATATATATATACACACCTATGGCGCTGCAGCCCAACGCAGGTCTTAGCCTCCTCATTCTTGTGGTGTCTAGATCACACACAACGACGCACCACTTTCGGTGGGACTCCCCTGGGCGAGTGCTCAGCTTGTCGCAGAGACGTATTCATGACAATGCACAACATTCACAAGTGACAGACATCCATGACCCCGACGAAATTCGAACACACAATCTCTCAGGAGGCCATTGTCCGCAGACACACGCCTTATACGGCTAGGTCACTGGGACCGGCTATAGTTTTGTGTAATAAGCAGAATTCAGTTGTGTTTGAACAGATATTGATTTAATTTTTATTTGTGATTGTTTTCATTATTTTCCCAAGTTACTATGATTAGAGTCCATCAGAGTAGACTTGCTTGACCGTTTGCAGTAGAGTGGTTCCTATGTGAACCACCGGCTTGAACATTAAAAATTTTGTGTATTTCACCACAGATTTATTGGTATGGGTTTCGTTCGACATTCAAAAGCATACACCAGCTGTTTCGCCGAAGTCGCAGGTACAGATGACATTGAAAAAGCATCTTAAACTAACTTCTAAGAAAGCCATCCGAAACATTTCTAATATTATTAAAGTTTTCAAAGCCGAGTGGATATTTAATATACCGCCAGGCCAAGCATTCAGAAATTCTGCGTTCGACACACAGATTATGTTTGTTTCCACATAGCATTAACACACGTGATTTAATTATCGAAACGGAGTGTTTACTGCGCGGCACGAGCTGAATCTTGAAAACTGATTCGGGTTCAAATCCATCTTCAAAGGTTTAATGCTGCATTTAGGCTCCACCATTTGTCATCCACATGGAAACTAGCGATCATTGTAATAAAAGGTAAAGCAGCCCACTTACAGGCCCGGAGTGACCCAGAGGGCTACAGGAAGTTAAGGTTCCCAGATTTCATGACAACGGCACAGAATGGTTGTAAGGTTGTCAGCCTTACACGCCGGCCGCCTTTACCGCCAAGAAATGCCCCTGGTACTCATTTCTTTTAGAAGCTGAGTCGAATCCAGGGCCATAGTGCGATTGGAAGGATTTTATGTCAAGGAAAAATTCCAATGACACCAGCTGGGATCGAACCAGCGACCTTCCGATTTAGCACAGCATCTTAACTACTGTGCTACCACGGTCCCTGATCATTGTAATCCTTTCTTAAAAAAACAAGGACAGGAAGACCTTAATCATGCAGGTCGTTTACATCGTTAAGTGGCGTCAGAAAATTTCGGACGGAGTATCAAAAAGACTTGTGCGGCGTTTTTTTTCGCCAGGACGAGGTAATCATAACAGAAGGGCACAGCTTTGAGTCCCAGCATTCCATTACATTCCATATAGGATGACAGACAGTGTACGTATAACGTAACATTGAGGCGCCTTCGTACGACCATTGTTGTAGTGGAAAAACAATAAGTATTACATAATCTGAGTGTGCATTTTTAGCCTTTGGTATCCAGCATCCAATGCTGTGTGCCGTGTTATATTGGCACCTGTGGCCTGTACTTTAATTCCCCCCATTATCTCATACACGACACGATTTTCGGAAACAAGTTATTGAACATAAAATGTGTGTTTTTATTTTCTCCGCAACTTTTGTTCGAAACATTTCTCATTCCAGGAAGAACTGAGCGAGATATGATCACAAATGTATATTGGTCTTCGTGTGAATCGGATTTTAATTAAACTTGAAATTTCTCGACACGTTTTCGAAAAATGCTCGAATATTAAATGCCATTTGAATCCATACAGAGGGAACGGAGTTGTTCCATGCTGACGGACAGACGGACAGACAGGCAGACATGATGAAGCTAATAGTTGCATTTCGCCATATGCGAAAGAGCCTAAAAACTGCACCGGGTTAACTCTACAATAATTAGCACAACTAATGGCATGTTTTCTTACTTGGTGGACGAAGATTAATCCTTTATGTAATCTTTAAAGAAGAATTTAACGCGCTTGGAGTATCAACGAAGCGCGTGTGAAGTTACAAATATTTGAGCCGTCAGTGGACTTAAAATCTTTTCGCAATTGTCCCAGAATATCTGAGTGTCGTCATATGATTATTGTGTTCTGATTTCTTGATTTTTGTGTCTTCCTCAAATACCCACACCATCACTAAGTGAGACTTATAGTACAGACGGCAGACTGGTCCTGGAAACCGCCTCAAAGAATATCTGTTGGATGAGGTCCTTACAGTTTGAGCTCGACGTTCAGGTTTTACGTAACCTGGACTGTATTTAGCTTGAGAGTGGGAACTGAGCTGAGCAAGAACAAAGGGGCTTGTTGTGACGATTATGAACATTGTGGTCAATGATAAGAGGGCTAAATGAGGAGGGCTGTAATCATAACATGGTTAAACAAGTGTTTATTTTACTTTCCGAACTCGCCTATATAGATTATGCATAATTATTGTTTTTATTGAGTTCTACTACATGTTGCGGCTGAAATACACGTACACAGCTGCAGTTGTGGTAGAGTTGAATAAAAATGAATGTACAAGATCTGTTTAAATGTGTTGTTCGGAAAGTAAAGTAAACACTGTTTGATAAAGCACAACGGGGCGATGTTATCTAAGAATAAACTGTCTAAGGTATACGCTTGGTGTTGCCTCATTAATAAATGACACTTTCTTCGAAACAGATATAATTCTTCTACAACCAGGTGATCCGTGTGCCTAGTGGCGGAGTCGCCCCTTTGAACGGAAATTAATGTCGCCATTAATCAGAGGAAATTTGATTCCAAGTGAGTTATTAGAATAGAAAGGTTCTTTGAATCCTCGTCTCTGAACCAAACTAGATATATTTAAATCGGGTGTAGGAGAGACGGGATCCATAAACCCGAAAATGAGGTAGTGAAGGAAAGCTAGAATGGGAGAGTGCGTGAGCAAATTTACGTCGTTTTCCCCGTGCTTGGTGAATGGCTATAGATCAGGACATTGGAGTCCTTTCCAGCCAGCAGAAACGTTTTAAATGCAAACGAAGACGCTGCTTCCCTAAGAAGAAAAGTTTGGTTGAAGAATTTGGGTTCCATGCCTACAGCGTCGTGTCGTTACCAACATGAGAATGGGCGGCGTTATTTTGTTGAATGCCAAACCAGTGGAATACATAAGGGATGTACAAATATTTATGTTCTCCGTATTTAACTTGCGGATTAAAGAATAAATTCTATGAACGTGGAGTACAATACAAAAAAAAAACTGTAAAATCTGTATGGAATTATTATTAGCACACTTACATTTACAAACTTTAACATTTACAGGTACATTCCCTTAGTCCATCGGTCATATTATGTTCATCCTGTGGTTATATTCTTTTAATCCGTCAGTTATATTATCTTAATCCGTCGGTTATATTCTCTTAATCCTTCAATAACATTCTCTTAATTCGTCGGATATCTTCTTTTAATCCGTCGGTTATATTATTTTAATCCGTCGGTTATATTATATTAATCCTTCAGTAACGCTCTCTAAATTCGTCGGATATTTTCACTTAATCCGTCAGTTATATTATCTTAATCCATAACATTATCCGTCGATTGTGTTCTCTTAAACCATCCGTATGTATGTATTTTCATTCTGCAGTAGGCCGTTCTTTGGCTTAGTTTCTTAGTTGCCGGCTTTCCACGGCAGAGATATTGGTTGAAAGATGAAGAGAGCCTGATACAATACTGGTGAATCAATATAACGGTTTTCTATATTCAGCGGCTTTAATTTTTTACTCCTCAGAACGGACAAGTTGTATGATTGAGCCCTGCTAATCATACACACACACTCTCTCTCCCTCTCATCCACCCACCCACCCACCCACCCACCCCCCCACACACACACACACACACACACACACACACACGCACACGCACACGCACACACTTTCTCCACTCCACTGTACAGTATATAAGATATGCATGTTTAAATGCTACTGTAATGAACGTACTTGCGAATGATGATTTGTTTAAAAGACCAATTGTAACGCGATATGCAACCAACTTTTTTTTAACATTCAGTGCAATAGGAAATGCGCGTTCGGATCTTTGCATCCCGGACACTTCTGAGAAGGTCGTACCTTTTATTTCACTGCAATCGCTATTATGGTTGTTCACAATTGAACAAGTGTTTTTGAATGATATTACTGTTATTTTGTTTCTTATTGTGTATATGTCAATGTCGTCATTATATGAAACATAGATAGTTATTATGTCTATATCAGTTTTCTCTGTGTTGCATTTATCAACCAGACACTCAAATTTCCACCAGGTCGAAATATTTTGTAACTCTTGTCTACAAGAAATATTGCGTAGGCAGCTTTCAGCTGTATTAAAAATAAATCTGTCTTCTTCATCTACAGATTGATGGTAAAGCTGAAGTATTGGAGCCAGCCCTGTTCATTTCCTAGTAACATAATTGTGATTAATAAAATTACATGCACTCAACACATTCGATCCTGAAGGTTTGACAGACAGGCTTTACTCAAATATTTCAGTTCCTTTACCATTTAAATTAGCAGAAAACAGGATTAGAAAAACTACAATTGGCCTTTTGGTAAAAAAGGCTGTTTTTCAGCAAATTCACAATATTTTCGCACACATTCTTCTAAATGAAATAAAGTGAAATGCCAACTTGATGCAACTAGGTAATTTTATTGATGTACAATAGGCTCGACATGTTTCGGGTACATACGCCCATCATCAGGAGCATTAGATCTTGAATTGCAGCATATGGTTTTCTGCACCGAGTTTTTGGATGGGTGGTGGTCTTGAGAGTCACTGCGTGGGTCGTGTTTACGGTGCGGATGGTGCTGTGCACCATCCGCACCGTAAACACTCTCAAGAACATTTGCTGCAACTCAAGATCTAATGCTCCTGATGATGGGCGTACGTGCACGAAACATGTCGAGCCTATTGTTCATCAATAAAATTACCTAGTTGCAAGTTGGCATTTCACTTTATAACATGAGGAAGATACACGATCAAACAACCCTCAACATTCTTCTAAATTATATATTGAAAGAAAAGTTTTTTTCTCTCTCTCATAACCTTCTTTATTTTATAATGCTGCCTAAGGGACGTACATTATTGACATGTCATTAAGTAATTTCTCATTTTCCATTTGTCTGACCGCTAAACTGAATTTGCCAGGTTAGACTTAACTAAATATAAAGTCGTAAATATTAAATATTTTGTCTCTGTTTGTACTTATCCCTTAAACACCCAGAAATAAAATCTTATATCTTTTGCGTCATATTATGCAATTTAAGCTATGGCCTTTCCTTCTGAGTCGTACGTTGTGTCATTTTCTGGTAAAGGCAAGGTTTTTCAGTACAAAAAGTTAATTGACAAGATGTGTCTTGACTTTTTTCTGCAACTCTTATTTGAAACTATTCTCAACCTAAGAAGATTTCAGTGAGGTGCCCTAAATTAACATAATCTTCGTTGTACAGTGCCTATTATTTTTGTTACATTTAACCAACTTGAATTTTCTTGTTAGACAATAGGAAAAACCACAAAAATAAAATTAAAAAGAATTAAAAAAGCGTTAATCGAGCTGTTCCACACTGATAAACGGTCAGATACATGACGATGTAATGTCTTTATTTTGCAACTCTGCCAAAATATCTTTGCTTTCTCGCCAGACTGTCTTCCCATGGGGATAAGAAGGGAGGGACAGACAGACATGATAATGTACTGTACAAGTTTCATTTCGCAGCTTCGCTGACGCGACTACAAATTCTGCTATCTTCCAAGACGAGTACGAATGCATTTCTTATGATTCTTACAATGAAGAGCGACTACAGGATCAACCGATTGGTTTCTGCAGCGTGATTCAGAAGGAAAGGTTAATATTTTGGCAGGCGATATTTTAAGTCATTGTGAAAAAGAAAGTTCATGTGGTCACATGTCTAGTTCCGAGTGGTAATCGAAATAGAGCTGTTTGAATCTATAAATGTGAAAGCACTGTGAATGGCTGTAAATAAAAATATATTAGTAACTGTTAATTTTCTGTTCATTTTCGTATAATGTTTAAACGAAAAATTTGTTACACTTAAATGAAAGATCTGTTACGTTTCACAATAAATGTTCAAACTCCTACCGTCAACTTTAGTGCAGTTTGCATCTCGTGTGCAAAGATGGAGTGTTGTTCGTCTGAGATGATCTTGACTTTTCTTTATGCGGGCAGCAGCATCCAAAATGCGAGAGAGCAATGCGTCTCGTGTATCAACTCTTTTTTTTATAATCTTCCCCCTTCATACAGCCCTCCAAACAAAAATCTAGCAGAGTTAGGTCTGGAGATTCAAACCGCTCTATCTGGGCAACCATTCCGAATTAGACACACGTTCGTATGGGGTTTGTTTCCCACAATGACGGATACTGTCACCTCCCAAAACAATGATCTTACCTTTTGGATCACTCTGTGTAATGAAGCTGTTACTGTATATTGCCAAACAAACTAAATCTTTTAATAATTCACGTTCATCATCAGATTAATTCAGCTTTCAATATGACCGTTCGGTGTGGCTAGGCTACAGTTGTAGGAAAAGCGGAATAAGGTAAAATTTGCATTAAAAAACCAGAACTGTTGGAGCCTTATATAAAATGTACAGGCCTATACACAACATGAATAATATTTCGTATGCTAATTCATCTCAAAATATAAATGAGTCCGAAGATTTGTAACTGACAGAGACCGATAGACTGGACAGAAGTCAGAGAGGACTGTAGAATTTCTAATTAACAAGATCTGTTGATCAGTGCTGATTGGGGAGGTTGGGGGTGTGGGTTAACGCCAAGAGGGACGGATGGGGTGACTGTCTGACTGACTGAATGACTCAGTTGTCTTTATAGAACGAAACCTAGGTAGATGTTGACCTTTATTGCTTAATACGTGTAGTTTGGAAAGTGAAGGCTGCTTTGTCCGTTGTCAAGCCTACTTAATTCAGTGAGCATTAAAATTCAGATACCGGGGTCAGACTGGGTCTTGTTCTTAAATTGGTAGTCGCCTATTGTGGTGAAGCGAAATATAACAAGAAAACGGAAGAAAATTGGAATTTCGTTTCTAACTCATTTGCTGAAGTATTTTTCTCGTCCTTTAAAAAATTCGCTTTTGGATGGCTACGGTGCTTGACAGTGGCATAAGCATGTACGTTAAAACGTACATTTATAAAGAACGAGAATGACATTGAATTTACATAAAGACAGGCTAATTTATTATGTGTATTTCATTAATATTATTTTCAGTTTTGGTATTACCCTTGGTCGTTTTTCTGAGTTCCCATAAAATAGACTCCCAATGAGTAATTCCTATGCAGCGATTAACATTGTTTTCCTTTGTGAAATGTTGAGAAGATGGGGTTATGTTATAATACTTAGGTATTTTTATGACGGCTAGAAATATTGTCCTGTAGCCATAGAGGAACATGTGGTGGACAGCCAAGCTGTACCACACGCTTGAACGTCTCTTTCCACGTTTCTGTTTTTTTTTTTACTGGGTAGATTTTCGTCTGTTTCAAGTAAGGATGTGCGGAACAAACTGAAATAACTTAGGCATTTTTATCGTAGAAGAGTTCATGTTTTTTTACGAGTTCTTTTCCCACGTCGGTGGGGTCCATTATAATCAACTTTAATAGTAAAGTGGTTTGTGATGAAACAGTGTGTCTTAATACTAATTCTGGTCAAGGTTGAATAGTGCTGTTTAAGTATTTTCAAGCTGAAATTTGTAGGTCCTGTACAGTACAGTGCAATACAGGCTTCAAAATTACATTATTATTTTATGTCGTTAAGGATATTTGTGTTTTCTTTGTATGCTGCGCGATGGCGCAGTTGGTTCAGGCAATGGGCTACAAGCCGGAAGGTCGCGGGCTCGATTTTGGATGGTGTCATTGGAATTTTTCATTGACAAAATCCTTCCGGCCGCACAGTGGCCCTGGAGTTGACTCAGCCTCTAACAGAAACGAGTACCAGGAATATTTCCTGGGGGGTAAAGGTGGCCGGTGCGTGGGTCTGACAACCTTACCACCTTCATGTGCCGATTGTCTTGAAATCTAGAAGCCTCAACCTCCTGGAAACCCTAGGGCCTGTCCAGGCCTGTACAGGGATTGCTTTACCATGTATGTTGCGAATTTAATTTATTAACTGTAATTACGTTCTCGAATGATAGTTTGGAGAAAAAGACGAGTCTCATAAGGTGACTTACTTAAAGACAGTGTCAGTCAGTGTCCACTTCTTTGTAATTTCCTTATTACTTCAACTACAATAATCAACCCTTTTTGTACTTCCATGTGTTAGACGCTTTGCACGCTTCCATACCCTTTCATCTTTTTACACTAAGTTGTAGCCAATGCTATGGTCCTGTTTTAAATATGACCCTCTCTGTACCTTTATTCGGACTGCCGTATTTTAAAACTTGAATACTTTCACAATCGCCGTAGGTTACTGAGCCCGTTTGCAGTTACAGTTATGATCCTGTTAGTACCACCATCTCTCTCAATTTGTCTCTACAGAATCACTGACAGGGGACCCTCGTTCACAACTACTTTAAGAATTACACACCTTTGTAAGAATATAACCCAATATCTTCATTTTTATGTTAAGAAAAATAAAGCCTACACTACAGGAGAAGTGCTGCAAGGAAAACGTACTGTGATATGGGCAGAAATGCCTTTTCTTAGGGCAGTTCCGCACTTCTAAAGAACGAATCTTCTAAAGAAGCTGTGAACGTTACTGATTTATTGTGAAACCGTGCTATCTCAGCTGTATTTCCTGAAATAAATAACTACGAATAAGACATTTGTCCTCTGCTGAGAATCTTCCTGTGATCGATATCCAGAATTAATGAGATAGAATTCATGGGATTTTAAGTATGTGTTTTAATCTAAAACGATCTCATCTCATCTCTATTACCAAGTTTGGATGAAACATAATTCTTCCTTGTATACTCGAGGTTATTTAAGAAGATTTTTTTTAGCAAATAACCCCACATATCCCGAAGTTAAACGATTTGTTTATGAAACGGAAAAGAGCATCGTACGTGCGACACGTACGTTGAGGGAAGGGTGTTCCTGGTAGAGGTGCGCCGTATAACACTCTTAACAAGACACACACACACAGAAACCTACTTAGGTTAATATTACTTGGTACTTCTGAAGTTCCTTCGTCCGGTACACTTGTCTTTCAGAGCAATATAACTAAACTACATCGGCCTTCTTGTAACATGACGCACTGTTGTATCTAAAGTAGATTAAATTTAAGGAGAATGGATGATCGGGGGGTTTTTTTTAAATAACACAGTGATATTTAACGTAGGTCAGTCTCACTGAGTTACAAGTTGAACCTACGAGCAGAACACACCTCACGGATGACTAGTGTTTATTCACGAAATAATAAAAAAAATGTGTACTTTTCACACAACTTCATGTAAAGACAGATCGAAAAATAGTCATGCCTCTTGGCATACAGTCACGCGGTTTTCTATCCATAAAGGACTGTAATTTTTAAGGACATGAGAGTAATATGATGCCTACTATATGGTTCTGCGAAAATTCACTGCTGTAGATTTTCCTTAATGGTTCATTTTGTATTCTTTGTTTGTTTAAATCAAGAGTATGAGACAGGATAGGCATGCCACAACGGCGAAGCAAACTTAGTGGCCAGATCTCTCGGAAAGTGACCAGGTAGAAGACCAAAGTGAAGAACAGGAGTTTAAATTTTTAAATTTTTTTTGAAAATATGTTGTGATTGGTATTTAAATTGCATAAGATTGAGTGTTGTTTTGGGTGTTTGTATTAGCATTATCAAATTTTCTACTTATATTTTTTGAAGTTTACGGATAGAATTTTATTTTGTTCATCATATATAGAAGTTATTACCAAAATGTTAAAATAAATATAGATTAATTAATCAGACGTGTATTTGATGGCGACGGACAGATTGGCTGATGGGTATGCACAAAAGGACTCTAAGCAATGCGCGTTATATTACTGCATGCACTGTGAATGCCTTGTCGTCAACAGAATTTTATCCTTCTTATGCTTGTACTTCTCTTGTCCATTAAAAATTAATACGAATTCTGCAGTAGTTTTCTACGCTTAGAAAGTTTCCGTAAGTATTTTGCATTACTCGCGTGTATCTGGTGACTCTTTATTTGTTTACTTCGGTCCACGTCTTTACACATCTCAGGATATCCTATTACAAAGTTCTACAGCAATTGCTAGTTAAAAGAATGTAGATACCAACCTGTCATACATTCCTTGAAATTTGTGAAACACGCTGTTGTCAGGCCTACTCAGCCACAAAAAGAACTTCTTTATTGTCGCGTTCTGGCGAGGATGTTTCATAACAAACTTGAAATATCTCAGTGGAAGAATGCTGGAAACCGGAGAAGAAGTGAAAGCAATCGATAGCTTCAGCAACGGAACCGTCTGACAAACAATGTCCTCCATCTTCTTCGAGTCGAATTAGGATTCTATGTGTATTGAACTGCTCACAAGGGTTGTTAAATTAACTTTTTGTTGAAGACCTCAAAGACCTCACACACGAGGTTCTTCGAATCGATTAGTTAAGGTAACACACCCGTGACATTAGTAATTTGTGGTAGATGGGATGTGACTTTCATTATCCTGTTGAATGATCAATTTTTCACAAGACTTCGCATTCAATTGCTTTCATTTATGCATTTTTGTCACGTCGGGTGGAAGAAGAGAGCCCTGTAAGTATATGTAAATGACGTAGTGCACCATGTCTGTGGTTTAATGCCGCAGGCCCTTGCTTCTTGGCTGCGGAGACGGTAAGTTTAGGATGTTGAACTGCATGTTTATGAATTTAGTAGGCCTAAATTGAAAGGGGAATTGTTGTGTTAGGAAACCGCGTCAACATGTTGTTATATTTACGTAGCTAGGTAAGTACTGTGCAGAAATTAGACCGACAGAAAGACGGTCGTAGGACGTCCAGAGAGGCAGAAACGGGGTTGTCTCATGCCACATGTTTGGACTCAGTAACGAGAAATACCTGACAGAACGTGAGCATGTATTTTATATTAATGCGAACTTAATATACGGCATATGTTAATCAGATTTCAAGTATCTGTTTCGTAATATATGAACTGTATTAATGCTAATATTTATCAGCCTTACATTTATATTAAACACTTTGTCTTCATGGTCTAGTGCTTAATATATTTATTTAAGGTTTTACATTCAGAAATGCTTCATTCTGTCCACATAGATTATCGACGGGTTTTGAATGGTCCTCAGAGCAAACAGTCTTTATTCACGTATACAGCATTAAGTGACTCGTCTTTGTAACATAGTAAGGTGCTTTCTGTGCAGTATTAATTATATCCCTGAATGCCGTCTTCGTCGTCGTCGTCGTCATCATCATCATCAACAACATTCCATAGTTTTGTCTTACGGCAAGTCCATAGCTTCTACCAAAGCGAAGTTTCGACAGAATGCGATTTAATGCGCTCTCTTTCTATTTCCAATATGAGGTTTACATAGGGTTATCCAATAGTTGCTTACGTCTCCTTCCTCCTCTTTCCGTTCCGTCTGCGTTTCCTTCAATAATGTGTTGAAGAAAGCGGTTCCTAGGAAGATGAGCCAGTTCGGTTAGCCTTTCTTCGCTTTATTTTATGTAGAATGTTTTTTTCCCCTTTCGTAACACTTCACTTCTCACACACTCGGACCAACTGATCTTCCCCATCCTTCTCCAGTACCACACTTCCAAACGTTCCAGACATTGCTGATCTTTTTTCCAAACAGTCCAATTTTCAGCAACATACAAGCTGTGTTCAAAATGTACATTATCCTTGTACGTAACTGATAGTAATTTTAGCCTTTGCGGGGTTCAAGAAAATTGTATAGATTTGTGTAGCTGAAAATGTACTATAAATTCCCAGATTATACGAACTTTCAAATAGTTTATTTTTGTTTATGTCAAAGAACTTTCATTAAAAGGGACAATATTTAAGCCTGTTGTACGGACCTTGCTTTGAAATTTATTTACTGGTATATTCTTAAGAATACATTTAATTTAAGTAAGTGATTAGCCTCAACAATTTTAAACGGTTTTATAATTTACCGTGATTCAGATAATTGACCGACGAAGGTGAGTTTGAAGATTCCGACATTGAAATCCTTTTGAATCAAGATTTTTTTTAAACATAACTCAAGTAACCACTCAGATATGAAGATCCAAAACATTAGGGGCCTGTATAGGGACATCAGTGACTTTAAGAAGGGGTACCAGCCTAGATGTAATATAGTAAAGGATGAGAAAGGCGACTTGGTTGCAGACTCCCACGGTATTGTGGCTAGGTGGAGGAACTATTTCTCCCAATTATTCAATGTGCATGGGGTTAAGGATGTTGGGCAGGCAGAAATACACACAGCAGAACCACTAGTACCTGAGCCAAGTGCCTCTGAGGTTGAGCTGGCTATCGACAATCTAAGAAGTCACAAATCGCCAGATATTGACCAAATACCAGCAGAACTGATTAAAGCAGGGGGTAGAACAATTTACTTGGAGATTCATAAA
>Ga0123354_10002529_pt1 | contig 24293 bp, 10 predicted proteins | sample TergutLab28metaG_2_FD_97872 | JGI IMG/M metagenome (GOLD analysis project Ga0123354, IMG submission 97872) | Labiotermes labralis P4 segment gut microbial communities from Petit-Saut dam, French Guiana - Lab288 P4 | ecosystem: Host-associated > Arthropoda: Insects > Digestive system > Gut ... | reverse complement strand
CCTTACGCACCGGCCGCCTTTACCCCCAGGAAATACTCCTGGTACTCATTTCTGTTAGAGGCTGAGTCGACCCCAGGGCTATAGTGCGATCGGAAGGATTTTATGTCAATGAAAAATCCAGTGACACCAGCTGGGATCGAACCAGTGACCTTCCGATTTGTAACATAGCACCTTAACCACTGTGCTACCACTGTACCTTAGGTAGTAAATGTAAATACACCTCTACCATCAAATAAAATGAAGTTGTGTTAGACTAGGACATACACTCCACTCTGTTAGTTTATTGAACACAATGGGGATGATGAACCTTATGATTGTAGGTAATTGTATTTAAAGTACAACATTAGTTGCAGAATAATGGTATAAAATAAGTTCATATTAATGGTGTTAAGTTGAGGTTTGACTGATGGGTTGTATCATTTTATGTACTTTGTGTTGTGAATCAAGTTTTTGCTGCAAAAGTGTTGCCTTCGTACAGAGGAGAGACTTGTTTTCTTTGGACTTGCAGTAGGGCAGTGTTTTTTTTTTTTTTTGTGTTTATGTTTATATATCTGCCTTGATATAATGCACACTTTTTTATATAAATTTCTTGTGAAAAACTGGCTGCACATAATGTCTGTGCACATTAATTTTGTACCTGAAAAGTACCTAACTGAATTAAATATGTGTTAATATGTGTGGCCAGTTATTTTAAAAATAGTTTACACTGTATTGGGCAAGTACAGCATGTGACAAATACAGTGGAAAATTCAGACTTGTATTGTTGATGTGAGTATAGCAACTAAATGCCTACTTAGAATGATAATTTGCTGCATGATAAGAGGAATAGTGCTCGATAATGTTGTCATCTAAATTTCCAGAGGTGTGCAACTGGAGATTGTTGTTATGTGGTAGTGCATTTTCCTGGAATTTTGCATTATCTTTTGTATGTGTTAACTTGTGTTAAGACTTATCATCCATTACCTGAATACTGTGTCTTGGGTAGTGATATCTGTCACCACTGCTGCATGCTTTTCATTTTTAGAGTGCTGAGGTAAATTGGTTCTCAGATGCTTGTGTCACATTGTGACTGTCCGTGTGTCATGTACCTGTATTTTTGTTATAAAGGACTTGTCATCCTCCATGTTTATAGAGGAATGGAATATCAGTGTGATATCCATTAGAACACTGCTATCAGTGTAGTAAGTTTGTTAGGAGAGTTGTCACAGTCAGAAACTCTCAGTGATTCTTATTATTAGCTTCTCAAGAAAGACTGTGATCCATGGATCTCATGAACAGATTGTGATATTGTAATATGTAGATTCCAGCATACAGAATAAACCCCATGCAGTATTAGTCATTACAAAATTGGAAATGGTATGCAGTCAAACACAACTATATCACTTAAGGTGTATTTAATGACTGTACTGGACAACTACATGTTTCGGCCTATACTGGCCATCTTCAGGTTGTCTTAAGAGAACTTAAGGTCCTACTATATACATTGAGCACGCACGTGGTGCAGAGATCTCTATATACGGGCCTTATTGCTTAAAGTAATTCTATATGTGGAGGTGTGCTCTGACTAGAGGCACGTTGCTGCTAGTAGCTGGTGTCAAGTTTTAAAGGTTCTAGAGTTGTGTGGAGGCCTGTTCTCTGTCCTTCCTCTTAATTGGGAAGGACAGAGAACAGGCCTCCCTACAACTCCAGAACCTTTAAAACTTGACACCAGCTACTAGCAGCACCGTGCCTCTAGTCAAAGCACACCTCCACGTGTGCAATTACTTTAAGCAATAAGGCCTGTATGTAGAGATCTTTGCACCACGTGCGCACTCAATGTATGTAGTAGGACCTTAAGTTAAGTTCTCTTGAAGATGGCCAGTATAGGCCGAAACATGTAGTTGTCCAGTATAGCCATTAAATACACTGTAAGTGATGTAGTTGTGTTTGACTGCATACCATTTCCAATTTTCACACACACAACGAGGATGACACACTTCCTAGTCATTACAAAACAGTAGATTAGTCAGTATTGCAAATAAAAGGTTCCACTTTTCACTTGTTTGTGTCCTTCCAAGCTGTAGAAGTTAAGAGAGATGAATTGTAAGAAGGCACTAACGTAGTAACATTGATGCATTACACGTTTTGCTGAATATACTGTCATCTTCTGATGACTTGTTGTATACTACATAATTTCTCTCCTTTTCATAACTAATGCAAAATGAATGTCTTTGTTCAGGAAGCATAAGTAGTTGCTCTGGGATGGATGTGAAGAATATGTGTTGGATTTAAGTTAGTTTTTCAGTGGTATCTGTTCAGTATATTCCAGCAAAAAGTTAATTCATCGTGCTGTCACAAATTATGGTTTGTTTGAAGTATGAAGTTATTGTTACATGTTTTCAAGCCTGTGGACTAAAAGCTATTAAAACTAATGATTTGTTATAGGAATTTTATGCTGTATGACTTGTTTCCATGATTAATGAGTATTTACTAATATTCACATGAAGCATGTGACTGTAGTGCATAGATGTCTTATTCCAAATGTTTGTATTTAATTTATAGATAAATGAGGTCAGGAGACTGTGTAGCACTGAGTATTTGTTCCTGTACCTAATTCCTTCTGACATGAGAGAACTGTGTCATAAATACTAGCTGATCAGTTGTGAAATAATTTGAAGAAACATGCTGAAGAGCCCATTGTGATAGTCTTCAGTTTTGCATAATGTCATAGTACCCAGAAGTTGTACATTACGGGGTTTGTTTATTTATTTTTCTGTAATGTAAGAAAATCTACTAAGCATTTAATCAAATTTAATTTGGCTCTGTAATGTTAGTTGACTGCCAGTTATAAGGCGTAGGTGTGTCAGAAGGTAATTTTAGGGTTTTTACCAGTTCATAAATTTTTTCTTCTTCTGTGTACCTCAGCCCGTATTTGGACCATGGGCTTCCTGATAGCCAGGCTTTTTAAACAGTAGATTTTTTATGAGGCAAGGATGTCAGCCTCATACTTGACCTCAACACGGAGGGTCAGAATATATCTGTTTGGCACCTTGCTCAAAACCTGTCGGGCATGGGTGACTCCACCTGCAACTTTGCTGCCACCGGCATAGCTTGCAAGTTAACTGATGCATATGAGCTCCCTCACCCACCTACATAAGCCCTCAAAAAGGTGGAGACATATAGGGCGAGTTCCTAATGTAGAATATCCTGAAAACCATTTCACTAATAATGCTGCTGATATACATCCAAACCCTGCATCTCAATAAAACATGCTGTCCTACGTAAATAATACCAGATATCTTACTGTCAAAAACAGGGTTGTGCCCTAAGCAGACTGGCCAGTGTGCCAGACTGGTAACATGCCTTATTTGTTGCTTACAGTTTAGTTCTTATGCCAAGTGTTGTTTATGCATGTATCATGTGAAAATTAGTTTTGCTTTGCTTTATTTTTATGGTTTCAGCAGAGGTAAAGGATTACGGCTCTTAAAGACATAGTATCCAAACTGTTTTACTTGCACCACTGAAATTCTTTGGACAAACTTCTTTATTTTCCCGTACTTTTCGTTATTGAGATGTTCTTTCTTCTTTGATGTACAAGGTTTGATGCCTGCATCTTTTGTTATCACAAGACATTTAAAGGTATGAGAACCAGTTTATCTTACTTTATGGGAGGGGTGTATTTTTAAGACATTCCTCCTTCTGACTTTGCTTTATTTAAATTTTAATTGTGTAGGTCTCATTGTATGTAGTGTAGTTCAAAGTTGTGACTTGTTTTGCATTAGGAATCCCTCTATGTTTTGTTTGGGAAGATATTTGTTCATGTGTTGATAAAACATAGTCTTAGTAACACTGTACACAACATTATTTAGCATTCCTATGAAGAGCGTGCACACTTCTGGAAGTTGGCGGATGCGCAGTTAGACAGTCATACCAAGCCTGGTACTCAGGGTGTTTGATCTGTAGTGTGATGCTGTTGTAACAAGACAAGGCAGTACTGAAGTAAGTGACTACAAACAAGTGATGAAAGAAATAACATTGGCTGTCAAAGTGTGACCCTGATTGTTTCTTATAATAGTGTGCAAGTTCTCTAGTTCCTTTTTGTGATGCTTCAAGTGACAGCAGGCATGTAAATTCTGAAAGTGTTCTCAGCAGATCATTGTTCTTTTTCTTCATAGTTGCCTCTTGTGCCTTGTACAGTATGTGGGAAAAAAATGGGTAGCAAACCCCAGAACATAACAATGCACGGAGTGAATGGAATTGATCTCCTGGAAGGATTTATTACATGGTCTTCAAAGTGAACAAAAAAAGACACACACCAACAACAAAATTAAATGTAAAATCAACAAATCACTTCTATGAAACTTTTATGTGATCATGAAATGGGGCAGAAGTGGCATATGTGTGCATTGGGAATGGATAAAAAATATTGTATTAAAACAAAATATAGAAGGGAACAAATCTGTTTTACCTAGACCATTGGTGGTTTCTGTGCTGCCATGATCAGTTGGACTGTTGCTGCATTTGACAATTTGTTCTTGCCATGACAGCTAAGAAACGGTGCCAGGGTATGTGTTTCTTTTACATCTGCTTATGTTTCGAGGTTTTCTCTCCATTCCCATTATTCATGAGTGCCATATTCCCCACACCACTGTACATTTTTACATACCTTTTGACATTTACATTTACAATTTTCATACACCAAATGTGGCCAAAAGGAACCTATACTTCAAATCATTGTTATTGTCAGTTAAAATGTTTAGTGTTTATTTGGTTCATCACTTGTTCAGATTTGGGTTTTTAGGCTTTTACAGCATTGTAATTGAGGTTGCCATTCTTCTGTAATGTGGTTTTGCTACACTTTGTGATCGGTGCGTAATGTTTTGAGGCAGTGGTGGTCTTGTCTTAAAATTTGAAATTACCGTGTGTATCTTTACAGTTTATTTTATTTTGAGGTTTTGTGCCCATCCCCATTGTTTATCTGTGCCATTTTTTCCCACACTGTTTGTATGTTTTCATGTATCTTGTAACATAAAACGTAAAAGCTTGGAAGGATACAGTGCATTAACACTGTGACTACCATAGATGAGATCATGGACATTTAGACCCTTGAAGATGATAATACCACAATGCTGTCTCAAAACACTGATCACCAATTACCCATTGCTGTGTCACCACATCACAGGAGGAGGTCCCTTGTGTAATTGGAGCTTCAGATTGAATCTGTAATTGAGCTGCCGATTGGTTACCACTTTGAGGATGATTGTACAGAGTATGGAGTGCATACTAATTTATCCTTTACACACAAAACAGTTGCATTATTTCCTTAAAAAAAAGTTTTAGATTCCTTTAGGACAGTGTGAACCTTTTATTTTAACTGTATGAACATAGTATTTTCCAAAAATGTTAATTAATAAAAGTGCTCAGTTTGTGTACATACACATGACCAACATTTTGGTTAATTGAATTATGTAAGTCCTGTCCTGTTGTTGGGAGTTACCGAATTTTGTGTGTTTCTGAATAGTTAACTAATGTAATAACTCAAATTAGAAGCTGCTGTGCACATCCATAACTTTGGTGCAAAAATAACTTCTGTCACACTGACGGACCGAGACTGGCCAAGACTGATTGTTACAACAGCATTCTCCTGCTTGATATTGTCCAGTCTTGCTGTATATTGTGTTAAATGTCACTTGCCTAGTCAAGGTTTTTATCTAGTTAATTTTTACACATGATTTAATTATTGTTAGTGAGGACTGTGTAAGTGTGCTGCTGTCTGTAGAAGGTTTGTGACGGACTGACTGACTGACTGATGGTGTGGAAATGATAAGCTGTGTGCAGCCTGATTCAGTCAGTCTTTGAAGATCAAATGGGTTTGCTTCTTTCCTTCCTTTTCTTTCTTTCTTTTTCTTTCTTCCTTTTTCTTTCTTTCTTTCCTTCTTTCTTTCTTTTTCCTTTCTTTCTTTCTTTCTTTCTTTTTCGTGTGTAAAAGTGTTTGTTGGAAGTAAATTTGGTTTTCATAAAATGATTGATGTGAAGCCTACATTTTTCTTTGAGGCAGTAGATTTATTATTTGTTTGGCTTCTGTCTCTGTTTAATTTCTTTCTTAAAATGAGGTGTTTGAACTTTGTTATACATTTCATATGAGATTTATCGGTTGTTGCTCCATTATAACTTGTCATTCACATTGTGATATACACACACATTTATATGTATTGTAGAATAATTTAAATGCAGCTGTATTGTGTGAGAGAATACGTATGTTAAGCCGTGAAAAAGTTGTGAATTTTATACAGGTATGATTTTTTCTGGTCCAGTGCTTGGAAGTTGGTGAAGCTGGTCAGTAATTTTTGTTCTAGTTATGTGCATATTGCTAATGAATTTACATACACTGGGCTAAAACTGTTGTTCCATATGTAATTTGCAAATATTCTGGTGTTAAAAAAAATATTTAAAATTGTTATACCTGATGTACTATTTTAGTGTTTACGCATGATAAAGAATATTTTTTGTCCATCACATTGAATGTTTTTCAAATTTCCAAACACATATCTTACCCTGTCATACCAAAGTTTATTTAAATGTTTATAATTTCTGTCATAGAGTTATATCCTTGTATTGATTACTCCTGTGTTAAGAAAAATTAGTCATTTAAATTCATGGGAAAGTGTAACAGTTAAGTGTTGGATGCTGTTCTCATGTATACAGTGAACCTCATCCAGTGCTGGGGTTGGGGAAGTGATCATGGTGTGTAACCCACAACTACATTGCACATACTTCTTATGGGAAAAGTGGGGTTATGTGAAAATGGACACTAGAAGACCCCCCATTGCTTAAAATATGTACATTTTTGGACAGATGATTAAACAGTGCTTGGGTAGCAGCTGCTCTGAGCATCTGCTGTAATTCAGCCATGTTTATCCACATGTATTAAATTTTGCATCATTTGGCAATTTTTTTTCCTTCTATTTTTAATTGTTTTAAACCATGTATACTAAAAACCATATTGATTGATAGGGTACTGTATAATGTAATCCAATAGACTGGCTGGATTCTGTGATCATCATCATGTGAGAACCAGAAAGTCATTCTTTGTTGATGAATTGCAACCCTGACATCAGTGGACATTGCAGAATTTAACATCAGTAGATGTAAAATCACCCTCTCCATGGTATTTCTACCTTGTCAAAGGCTACCGCCGGGTGAGAGGGCTTGCATGGCCAGATGATCCTAAGAGCTATGCCAGCGGTAGCATTAGCTACTGGTAGGGCCACCCTTGCTGGACAGGTCGAAGGTGATGGCCCAGATGAAAGGGGATACCCTGGTCCTCTCGTAAAAAACTAATTGTTACGAAACCTTACAATAAGCCTCGGAACATAATGAATACCCGACGACGACAAAGGACTAAAGATGGGAATAAATGAATGGAGAGACAGAGCAAGGGATCAAGAAGCCTGGAGGCATATTGTAAAGGAGGCCAAGGCCCACCCCGGGCTGTAGCGCCACCGAAGATGAAGAAGATGTAAAAACAGAAGGGGAGAAGGGTGGGCATATAATTACTACTATTCATCGATGGACTAATGACCCTCTTAATTGTCTTTGAGTGATCAGTGTGCTTCATTGAAATTTTTTCAACACATGAATCCAACATGTGTCTAAGACATATTAAATTAATGCATGTGAGTGTGGTAATGAACTTTCGGGTTCCGTGAAATGCGGGGAATTTCTTGACTAGCTGCAAACCAGTTAGCTTCTCAAGAAGGACTCTGCACCATGGAGTAAGTAAGTATGTGTAAAATTACTTGCACTGCCTTATCAGCTATTACATGAGTTAAATGTCACTGCCTGCAGCTGTAATCTTAAGGAATTCAGTTCAGCAATGTGAAATTTGCACAGATATTAATATGACTGTTCTGTCCATTTTAATTTTGGATATTGCATGAAATACAATATCTTTTCTAGAAGTTTTGAATGAGCCTGTTTCCTCAGTTGTTTCTTTATATTCAGAAAGGGTGTTTTTTTTTTTAGCTAAGTTGGTTTTGACTGTTTTTTTAATTTCATAATTTTTTAAATTCTCAAATAAGTTGCCGTACTAAATATTTCAGAGGGTCAGTTAAAGTGGTGGTTTTCACATAGGGCTCTAGTGTAGAAAAATTGTCACAATTTAAGAAAATGTGTGTAGTCCTTATAATAAAACCAACCAGATGCACTAATTTGTCAGTTTATTTGTGGAATAAAACTCTACATGTTTTGGACAGTTCCTCTCTCCATCACCAGGAGTTTGTCACTGTACACACAGCAGTGTTATGTCATACGGGTTTGCTGACAGCTTGCGGGCAGGATCAGAAGCCTGCTCGCAAAGCTGTCAGCAAACCTGTATTCGTGTGTAGTCACTGATAGGTTAGTAATTTGTGTTACATATTTTTGTCATTTGTATAGAAGTGTACGAACATGCTACATTTTGCATGTCTAATGATGTTTGCTTTTTGTAAACTTTTACTTGGAAGCTGGTGATAATAGAGCCAGTTGAAGCTCCCGTACTACATCCAAAATCAGTGACATGTTGAGGATTTTGTAATGTATAGCATGTCACTGGCAAAATATACTGTAATACGAAACTGTACATCACATGTGTTTTCTAGTTGTAAATCAAATTTATTGACATTGAATAGGTTAGTGTTTTGTTATATTTGGTTTGGAATCTGCATTTACGTCACTTGTGAAGTAATGTGCTGTGGCCAATTTTATGTTAAAAATTTCTGGAAGTATATGTTAGTAAATAAGCAACAGATGTGCATATGGAGTTTTGTAGCTTTTACACATGTTTAGTACCGTCACATTGATGATGGAGGGTAATCATCAGTGGTGACATTGTGATTGACAGCTTGCACTTGTTTGATTCTAACATGAACTAGCATGGGTGACGTAAGGGTAAAGTTGTCCGCATACGTACTGTGAAAGAATATGGGGCAGTAAAATTGTAGCTGTACTCAATTTAGGCATGTTCACAGAATTGCAAAAAGCGACAGCTTCGTCATGTGTGTCTGTCTGTCAGTCTGCATGGAACAACTTGGCTCCCACTGGACGGATTTTCGTAGAATTCCCTATTTGAGGATTTATCGAAAATCTGTCGATAAAATTCGAGTTTTATTAAAATCTGTTGAATAACATGTACTTTACATGAAAACGTATGTACATCTATGAAAATGTCTCACCACATTATTATTAAAATGAGAAATGCTTCGGACAAAAAGTTGTAGAGAAAATCAAAACAAACATTGTATGTTCAATAACTTTTTTCAGAAAATTGTGCTGTTTATGAGATAATGCGGAAAAATATGGTGGAGCTGGACAGGTTACAGATGACAACAAAATATGGTGCAGAAAAGATGCAGTTTGCATGCTGGCTACCTAAGGGAGACACACACACATGTATTATGTGTAATACTTATTGTTTTCCATGGCAACAGTGGTTATGTGAATGCATCTCAGTGTTATGTTTTTATGAGTGTTGCCTGTCTTGTTAATCATGACTCTGGTGGAAAGGGAGTGGCCAGGCTCGTGTGTGGCTGCTTTAACCCCAGTGCAAGAGCCGTTAGTACACATAGAATGTGAAGCTGGTTAAGCCACATCTGGTCTGGATATTTTGGAGAAGGGGGAGTCTTGCATCTGTCAGTAATTGAACTGTGGTTCTCCAGTTATCCAATATGTAAACTAGTCACTATGCCAGCAGTAGCATGGGTGATAGTACATGCAGCAAAATTCCTTTAATCAGACTCACACAGGAGCAGACACATGCTAGATTATCCAGATTATTAGAGTGTTCTGTTATGATGCCTCCATCTGCCTGTTCAAGGTTGTCATAGTTCTCTTCTATGTTTTCTTGGGTCTTCGTAGCAGAAGAGTTGAAGGAGTGGGTGACAAGGGGCTTATGCGATGGTGCAGCAATTTTACTGCAGACCTTCTTGGAGCCTTTTTTTAACATTTTCCTGAGGTCTCCTTGTTTCCCTGATGAAGCTTTTTTTGTAGTAAAAAAGCAGAACCCCAGTTTTGGGACTACCCTCCTCAAGTGCTGTATTGTCAGGATTTTTGAATTACAAGAGGTCATAATAATGGAAGTTTGCTGTATATGTGTAAAGTGAGTAGCTAATGTAACTATAGGGATGACTATATTATTATTGCATATAGATGTAACCCATTTTATTTTATAATGTTTTGGGACTGGAATATGCACAGAATGATTAGTAGTTGTAACTACATTATGAGGAGCTTAATGATCTATACTCCTCACCCAATATTGTTCCAGTAATCAAATCCAGAAGAATGAGGTGAGTTGGAGCATGTGGCACGTATGGGGAAGAGTAGAGGTGTATACAGGGTTTGGGTGGGGAAACCTGAGGGAATGAGACCACTTGGAAGACCTAGGCATAGATGGAAGGATAATATTAAGATGGATCTTCAGGAAGTGGGATGTGAGGGCATGGACTGGATCGATTTGGCTCAGGATTGGGACAGATGGCAGGCACTTGTGAATGCAGTAAAGAACCTTTGGGTTCCATAAAATGCAAGGAATTTCTTCGGTAGCTGAGAGCTTCTCAAGCAGGACTCTGCTCCATGGAGTAAGTAAGTAAGAAACTTTTCATTTCATTAGGTCTGAAATGCAAGACTATTAAGTAATTGTTGGGGTGGCAGTAAACACACACACACACAATTTGTCAGAGATAGAAGTTGCACAACCTGTGGCAAGTAAACATAGGAGCAGTTTTGTTTCTGGGTAAACTGTATACTAGCTTCCTGGACATAACATTGACAAATGTGTAGCATACATTAAAATGTGATAATACACATTTTAAATTTAGGGGAGTTTATTTTTCTGAGGTCTCCATTTTTTGTATGATGGCATTCTTGCAACCCACTGTGTTGCACAAAATGATAAAAAGCTGAAAACATTTGGTATAATATATAATTCATTCAAGTGTTAGTTAAGTTCTGCATTTTTGTAAACTGTGTTATGGTATTATAAATGGAAACTAATATGTTTAAACGTTACTCATTGGTAGTGAATAAAAGCGTAAATTAGAAAAAATGAAAGAAGTATTGCAAGATATACAGCTAATGAGGATTCGTTTTCTCTGTAATATGATGCTGCATCAACAGGTAATGGTAACCTGTTTGGAGGCAACATAGTGTACACATTTTCATTGGTTGAAATGTTTAGAAAAGTCTGTTTTGATTTCAAGTTTTTTAATGATTTGCCCTTGACACAGTAGCATAAAATTGGCAACGCAGAAAGAGGGGTGCTGGAAAATAAATATTTTCCTGTATCATGATGTGGCTGGGTGTTAATAGTGGTGATGAATAAGATTTTAACTGGTAAATGACAGAAGCATGTTTTGCAGTACAAAGAGGTAGAAGGTAGGGGGGAATTTTTTGAGTGGTATTCTATTTCAAGCAGGTATTACTGTGGTTACTTGTATGTTGAGTCAACTTTCCTATATTCCACAAACACATAGTTGACTGATAGGCAGTATGCCAGTCCGTTCGTTCAAGATTTACAGAAATATTGCAGTTCCTGTTTCTGGTTTGGGTATGTGAGGTTTGAGACCATAGACTGTAGGTTTAGTCCATGGTAACTGGTATTAAAATATGATTACATTCCCGATGATTTATTCAAACATTTTTAGAATAATGTTCTCTTCCTGTAATTTCTCCCATATTATGCATCCTGGAATAGCTGATTTTTTAAAGCTTTTAAAGAAAAAAATGAGAAAGATTAGATGGCGTGGGATATATTGCACATATGGGAAACAGTTGAGGGTGCATGCAGGGTTTTGGCAGAAAACCTGAGGGGAACAACCAGTTAAAGACCTAGGCCTAGCTGGTGGACAGTGTTAAAAAACATCTTAAAAAATTGTTTGGTAAGGTAAGGACTGGATTGATCTGGTTCAGGATATGGACACGTGTCGGGCTCCATAAGGTGCGGGAATGAACTTCTCCAGAAATACCTCTCCATGCAGTTAGCATTTGAAAAACTGTTTATGATCTGTGGCAATGGTGGTGCTGGTGTTGCAGTGCGTTGCTGTGTGAAAAGCTGCATGGATGTCCCATGTTAGCTGTAATCCGTGGAAGATTGCGTGTAGTCCGTGCCTCATCGCTGCTCAAAGGCACTCATTGCACATGCCCAATATGGCGGAATTATATTTTGGGAAGGTGGTTTTGCTGTGGCGATTGCTAGTATTCGGAAGAAAGGGTTGTGAAGAATGTTATTATGGACCATATATTATTCCTTGAGGTAAGTATTTATTTCAGTTATTAAGGTTTAAGGGGAAAAGCAACATAATTATTATTGTAATTTGTGTGAAATTGCTAGAATTAGAAGCGGAATGGGAGTGTATCAAAGTACAGTTTTAACTGAAAACTAACCTTTCATGTGTCTGTATAAACTTCACGTGTGATTATAGGTTATATAATGCATTTTGTAGCCTCTGTAAGTATCCGCCTTAAATTAAAACTATTCTTACGATCCAGTATATTTTGTTTACCACATACTCGCACCGTTGGTGTTTATGTTCGCCGTCCGGTTCAAATAGAGACTTTCATGTATGGGAACCGTTTTATTTCTACTGTAGCATTATGATAGTCATATATTTATGGCGAATGGTACGGAATCACGGTATTGGTTAATACGAAGTTGCAGCGTAACAGCCTGCAACTGTCAGCTCTGCCCAGTACAAGTCTGTTTCATTTCGGCCTGCAATTGTGTTACACAACTGAACTCTTTGCATTATTGTCACGTAATGATAAGGATTTATGTGGGTGATAAAATAAATTTACGTACATGATAGAACATTTTAACAGCGATATTCTGATCACAGATGTTTTAAATTTGTGCAACAAAAACAAGAACAATGTAGGGATCTAGTCCATACGACAGTAGCCAGTTAGTTTCTTTGTATGAAACTGTATTATTGTTCAAGAGCCCATACGTCAGAGTGCTGTTAATTGTGTACCAAAAATGACACTGATGTCCACAGATTGGAATATAAGACTCAGTATGATAATACAGTTGTAACATATGCACACTAGTTAATTGCGAGGAAATCGCACACATGCCAACAGCAGAAAATCAGAGTTGTCAGCACTTACAGTGACTAACATACATGACAGCTGTGCAGGTAAATGGTTAAGATGTGTGTGGCTTTGGCTGAGTTGTTTCAGCTTTCATTGCTGGATACAGAATGAAGTATTTCACAAGAAGAAAGTGCAGCTTTGAATGGTAGTGTTAAAGTTGAATATGTATGTCATTAAAATTAAAACTGGAAGAATAATCTTTTTGCAGCAAATAATCCCATTAAAGTTAATTTTGTGCCAATAAAGTGAGTTCATTCAACTCAGAGATTTTGGTACTGTAATGAAACTATTATGCACAGCATACATTATCCCATCAGTAACCTGAGGCCTAAGAACCTAAGTTTAGCTGACATGCCAGTTAAATGAAACCACAGCATCTTGGTGGAGCAGATATTTTTTAAATTGTTTGTCAGTATGAAACCTGAAAGTCTAGCCTCCATGATTGTCTGTGAGTAAAATGAAACCTCAGAGCCTAACTTTGAATCAGTAAATATATTTGTTGAAGGTTCTGTCACATTGTAACCAGAAAACCTAAACTTCTGGCACTGATCTGTAAATTTAAAGGCTTTTCGTGGATTACAGTTACTGTTCTTTTATCACGTATCTTGCTTAGTCATGGCTGAAATGATAACCATAAATTGAGTTTCCATCCCAAAAAACCACACCTCAAGGTCTTACTTGGTCGGATTAAATGTATGTGCTTTTTCACATATTTTGGTTTCTGTGACTTAATTTCTTTGACAGGCTTTTGTTGACAACCCTTATCTGTAATACACAAGAAGTACTGGAGATAGTGACAGATATGTGTAATATTTACATCACCACTTTTATGAGTGTTTATTGTTTTTTATGACATGTGGTTTTCAAATTATGGTGCTATGAACATTCTTGTGAAAGCTGTATGGTCTGTTTATGTCAGCCATACACAGCATTATTTAATTATAACTTTGTAACAGTACTTTTAGATGTTAGTGGATAGAAATTTGTAAAATGTAACATTTCAGAAGAATAATAGAAAATAAGAGAAGTGAGTTTAGGTAGATCTCTTTCTGGGCAGAGCTAAAGTATGTAGAACATATCATGGTAGAAGAACAAAACTTAAGTCTGCATATAAGGGGCTTCCATATTATAAGAATTGGCTCTTGTGTTCTGGACTATGCAATTTTTTGGGGGAATAATTGAGCAAGTGACAGTCAAGCATTGAATTGAAGTTTGGGTAATATTGTTCCTGACAGTAGTGTGTTGTGTCATTTACAGCAGATTTTTTAGTGTCTTAGTAATGTTTTGTTTCTTTTCAGGAATAAAGAAGATTGTGCAGAAACTCAAGAACGTTCACAGACACTTGCATACAAAAAAATTGTTCAGCTCATTGAGAAGGATGAATGTTTAGTGGAATAATGATTAAATTTTCATCTCTGATGGCTTCATTAGTGATAAATCGACATTTACTTGGAGACATGTTGTAAAACTTTCTGTGTTTGGTTCATAGAGTGTGGCTGTCATCAGCATGGAAGATGAAACTGTAGTTAGCACGTGAATGTGATAGTGTGTTGCAGTGTGGTGTTAAAAATATTGTGGTGGAATCCAGTGATATAGTCAGTATGGCATTTTCACCGAAGGATATGGATGGATTTCTTCCTCTTCTTTCTACGACAGATACAAAAGCAAAGCTGACAATAGCCACGAATCTCATAAATTATCTAGGGGATCCAGACAATACAATAGAGTGTTCCGATATTGGTTTGTTTATTGACAGCTTAGTACCCTGGATGCAGAGCAGTAACAACAAGGTATGTGCATTTTCACACATCTTTGTGAGTAGCTCTTGGTTCATCCTCTTTGATCCCAAATACAGTTTCATTATTCTGTCTTTTTTTTTTCCTCCACTTGTACATTTGTCAGCAATAGCAGGTTTGTTTGTGGTAGTGTATATCTTTTAAGGATTTGCTGAGTGATCCTAAGGGTATAAAGACTGTCAGTAGAATGGGTAGGTAATTTATGTGTGTGTTGTGGATCATGATTTTTAATGTGTGGAGCAGGTTAGTGGATCTGGTTCAGAATAAAGTTGAGGTGTCAGGTTATCAGAGTGTATAGCTGAGGCTGCAGGCTGAACTGTTTGAGGCTTCAATCCTAGAAGGGTCAAGAGACTTTTCCCATGTCAAAAATGTTCTTACTAGGTCCAGGTCCCAGGCAGCTTTATGTTCAAGGGGTAATGAGAGCTCCTTTTCTTGGGGCTAAAGTGGCTGGGGCATGAGGCTGAACACTTACCTCTATCTAGTGCCAAGTTTAAGAATGAGTATAATTTAGTGCTGGGAAATTCTCCAGCACTAAACTATACAGTTCTCCCATAATCCTCACTACACTCACAGTTTTCTTAACTAATCAAGTTCTTTACTTCGAAGCCTGTAACATATAAATCCGGCAGTGCATACGTAACCTCAGTATACACTGTCTACATGATCACCCATCGTAACTTTCTTATCCTGACGCATTCAGTCTGGTAGGTGATCCTCTGTTGGGAAATGAGTGTGGTTCACCGAATCACATATAGTTTTAATTATTTCTTTTTTTCACTTGTTTTATTTACTCAGTTTATTCTTGATATAAAATAATGGAGCACTATATCCAGTAAAACAACTAGATGATTTCTGGGAAAATGACACAGTCACTTTTCTGTTCTCCTGCCTATCACCACACTCATATGCGACTGACTTCCTTACTGGACTGCTAGCATCCGTTATCAGCTCCTAACGTCTTCTCATTTAAATCTCTCCCCTCCTACCTATCGCCAGTGGTCCTGAATGCACGTTGATAGATTAACTTACAGTGCATGCCATGAATCGTCTGTAACTTGACGCCAGCAATCCTAAGAAACATCTGTACTAAAAATGATGGGCTACAGCTGCAACATATGTTTCTTACTCCAGAACTATAATACATATAAAACCAACTGTGCGCATGTAACCCCAGCTTACTCCTAAATATAATTACTGTTCAAAACCAGCAATTCTTCTGAATACCACATATTTTGCCTAAAAACTGCGTATGATGTAGAATCCTTAGCTTAGCTCTGTTTGAAGACAAACATAAGTCTTCCCTCCACACATTTCACATACCTAAAATTACCTCCACTGCATCGGTTAAAATCAACAGATAGCTCGGATTAAAGAAGAAAAATATTCGCTTATCCACTTGCCACAAAGTCTGCAAGTGAAAATGACACCTATACACACTCCAATTACCCTTTTATGTAACTAATTAGTTGTACAATTCAGATCTCATTTATACATAAACCACCCATAACCCAGCGTCTCTTAGTAATTTTGGATATGTGTGTTACATGAAGATGGTCCCTTTGGATCAAACATATTGTAAAAATCCCCTATATATTAATAATAAAAACCTCTGATTTGTGATATTTTTCTATATCTTTGTTACACTGCTTCTTTAGTTGTCATCAAATCAAAAGCAAAAAAAAAATGATTCAACTGATACTGTAATATAGGTTGCATATTTTTATTAAGCTTTGTGACCATGCGTAGTGTCAGGGCCCGTTGGTCAGTGGCTGTAATGTCACTTGTCTGTGGTGTTATTAATGATTACTGGAAATTTAGGACTATGGCAGTGGGGTGACCCCATTATACCAGGTTTTGCTAAAATTGGTCAAGCGTTCAAAAGTTGAAACTGCATGATCTTGTAAACATGTTTTTTTTTCTTCTTTTACTGTTTAAGGAAGGAGATTGGCTAAAAAAAAATATGACTTGATGAACTGATCAGTGCGTAGTAGGCTCAGTGGTGGGGATAAGAACGTTATGACTGTCTTTACAGTTAGCAGAATCTCTCCATCCCACTTCAATGAGGAAGTGACCAAAATTTATATTAAGCAGAGTTTTCAGGTCATGCTAACACTGGACAATTTTCTTGTGCACCACAGAATTGTTGTACCACCTGTAACTTTTGATTGCAAATTTTTTACTTAGTTCTGGAATGAATAGGATATAGGTTGTGGATTGGATTCAGCTGGCACAACATAGTGAACTTTAATTGTTATTCTGTACACATTGTATTTCATTTTTGCATCTTGTATTCATTCCCACCGTCGTGCCCAGGTAGAGCCGTTATCCTGCAGAAGTCTTTTAAAGAAGAAGCTTTACAAAGAGGCTTGGAATAAATGTAGACAGTTCTGCATTATTTTGTTAGATTTCCATTTTGTTGGTTCTCACAACCTGAAAGTTTTTTTCACCCCTCTCCCACTCATTGCCATACAGGACTGAGTATTTTTTTTTTCTGTTCATCAGATTTAAATGTAGTATTTTAGAGTTGAATTTTAGAGTTGCATTTTATTTACTTTGTTCATCTGTGTTGTTTAGGCTGATCCGCTGTCTTTTAAGGACTGTGTTTTCAGCATATGGTTAAACCATTTATTGAAATGAGTTACATTTTGTTCTATATGGATTTTGATGTTCTTCTAGAAAACGTTCAATATTCAGAAAGGAATTCATATGTTCTTATCTGTCATATATTGTGAAAATCATATTTCTTTGTGTTTTCATTAAGTGCATAAATTGAATATGCATACCTGTGTGTGTCAGTTCTGAAGACATTACCAAGGAAATTAATTCAAATGGCAATGCTTCTAGCTTGTACTGGAAGTACCCACTTTGGATTTCATCTGGAAAATAGAGCTATCCCTTCCGAGGTTTGTCATTACACTCCTCACTGCCTGCAGGTGGGCAGTGGGTAATTGGCTATGGCCAGCTCAGTGTTTTTATGTTTGACAAACATGGAAATACTCTCAAATCTTTTGATGCCGAATAACCTGTGCCATTGATACGGCAGTATTAAATCACACTTGATCCACTCATATGAAACTGTGTAATGGATTTGGATGATATTTTGTTCCTTTTTTGGTCTGTATTGATCCATTGTAGCACCTGATTTATGTGGAGCTGAAATAGGATTTTTTTTTCGGACTACTACTTTTTTTTCAATCAATGTATGCATGATGTTACTTACTGTCCGAAAGTTTTGGGTGGAATGTTTCTTGGTGTGGTAGCAAGAGAAATAAGTTTGACCTGTCTCCTGAGATAACTGCAGATTTGACAGCATCATGTGCTGCTGTTTCTTTTGTGGTATGTTTATGAACAGTGTCAGTATCCTTGTTTTTATACTGATGATAGTGAGTGAATGAATGTAAACATTGATTATTGATGGAGTGATTCCAGTATTACCTTTGTATGAGCATGGTAGGAACATATAGGCCACTAATGAAGAAAATCACATTTGTTAAAAACATGTTCATAAAATATGTCGTAGAAGTCGCCATGTGTTTATACACACATATCCACACCAACAACTGCACTGATGTGATATGATTATATACCATGTTTGGTAATCATCCTATGTATTATGCTCTTGTGTTGGCCATCTTCAGGGGGGTATTCAACAAAGAGAAATGTATTAATGGCTAGTTGTAATTGATATGTGCAAATACAACAGTTAAACTGCAGAATGTGAAAACTAAATAAGGAACTGATATACCTATACATGAAAGAAGTGCCATTTTAATATTCTGCATTTTAACTGTATAATTTGCACATCTATGTTATAACTAGCCTATTCATGTATTTCTCTTGCTTGAATACCCCCTGAAGATGGCCAAAAAAAAGGCCGAAACATTAGGTTTACCACACATATATCATTGTATCTTAACATTAGTGCAATTGTTGGCATATATATATGGTGTCTCATCTTATGGCATAGAACACGCATAATTTTAAGTATCATGGAAATTTTTCACGCTGAATCTAGGTTTCACTTGGTTCCTTATGCAACACATACTTTATGAAAGTAACACTCTCCACATCATACGCGGTCCAGTTCCGTGACGGCACAGTGTACGAAGGTCTGAGAGATATCTGTTTCTGTAATCCTTTTAATTGTCTTGATTACATCTTGAAATAAATCCTTGGTCATGCAGGGTAATGCAGTTTTAGATGTGACCCATGTACACATCTTTTAGAGGAGTGTGTAAACATGAGCAAGTGTTTAAGTCATACAGTGTCGGACTTATATCTAGGTTGGCTGCACATTGGTTTATGTTACATTGCTTCTCAGGAAAATAGCAGGAAATTATTACTGTCATATGAAGTAATAACATGGAGATATGTTGTGTTCCTTCATATGTTAATAGCAAAAATGTTGATGGTTATGTCACAAAGGACATAAACTGAACAAATTTACAGGGCCATAGATATATGTTTATAAGTGACTGTATTTGGTTTTGTTGCTACACAGATGTACCCTTTTATGGTACTTTTTTTTTTTGAATAGGAAACATTCTTATTGTACCTTTTTATGAATTATTATGTGGGTGAAACAAAATGGTACTTAATATTGGAATCTGAAATGTTCAATGCTGACTGCTGGTCATAAAAATATGCATTTTTTGTAAGGTCACATTTGTAGAATATAAATTAGTAGTTGTCACTTTTACATTTTACTGCAGTAATTGGTGAACCATTACTGCTAGGATTGTGGAATTAATGTGTTGCTGACTGTTTGTACGTGTTGGACAGTCATCTTTTATCTTTTTATAATTTTGAATTCTGTTGAAAACTCTGTTTTTGTTCATTCTGTTAGGGTGGGTTAATCATTTTTGGAGTTATCTAATCTTCTTCGATTCAGTATATATTCATACTAATTTCCTTCTGATCTTTCTTATACCTTGGCACTGCTAGTTTAATTTATACTGCTTGACTGTCACCTGCATTTTTCTTGTTCCTTGTACAAGTTACAATTCTTTTAGGCATGTGAGAACTGCCTGCACTGTAAAATTTAAACTTTCTTAATTTGTGTATTGTCATAATCCTGTGTTTAATGATTAAAATATTTGATATTGATGTATTTTTTATTATTCATATGAATTATGCAAGGAAAATTCATGTTTGGAGGACACAGCTCTCTTACAGTGTTCATGTATGTTTGAATGAGTTTACACATACTCCTTTGATATGTTAAGTTCAGGGGTGAACAAATGAATTATAGTTTTAGGATGGGAGCTGAAAGGCTCTTGAAGTGCTGCTGGTGAAGTTTCAAGTTCTCTGGGATGTAATGCTGTGACACTGGATGAGTAGTGTTCCAGTGTTTGAGGGGTCACAGTGCCTTCATCTTTGGGGTCAAGCAGTCCAGCACTGTGGTCCCTCAGAGCATTGGGACTACTCACACAGTATCACATCCCAGAGGGCTTGAATCCTGAACTTTGGAATGTATTGGTAATGTTATGATGAGAATTCTTTATCTGAAATGAGTTGAAATGGCCATCAGTGGAAGTTCTTTCCAAAAACAGTGGTGGCAGAAACTACTCCAAAGTTTTATTTCCTGTCTTGCATGACACAAGCAAAATAATGTGGTAATTTTTTGAACAGCAAAGAATTTGACAAATCATTTACTGGGATATTAATAGGGAAATTGTATTTACCATATTTTGTTAATATATTAGGTGCCAGTATTATGCTGGCATGTGTTTGCTCCTGGGAGTTTTCCATCTTGCTTTTTTCAGTGGAAGTAGGCAAGAAGTCATACCTGAAATGCTGTCAGAGTTTGCACAGATTTTGTGTATGTGGCAGTGGATCATGTACATTTTTAGATTTTAGGACAGTGGGTAATTTAATATGATGTGATTTCCCATTTGGACCATGGTTTATGGTGTGCACCTTTTGTGTGCCAAGTGGCCTTGCGGCTGAACTCAAGGCCTGTCAAGGCCAAGAGCAAATGAACAGATACTTTTTGTTTTGAATTGTCAGTGGACTGTGACATATCTTATGTTGTGGTCTCGATCCATTTAGCTGGACCCTGCACAGTTTTACTTTAATTTAGATTGTTAACCGCTGTGATAAATCGCAAATGTTCACTCAGAAATTAGCAGCTTGCAATGCATGTTGTTATCTGTGATTCAGCTGTTGTTATGTGGGCTATAAGTGGCAATCCATTTGTCTTTTATCTGAAATATTACTGGAAGGTCACATGTTTATTAAATTTTGTATAGCCAGTGGTCTGTGGTATGGTATTTTCTCATTTGGGGTTTTCTGGAAAGAATGTGCATGAAATGACTTTCTGGAATGTGGGTCAGTTGTTTTTTCTTTCTGTGAAGTATTCTCTGAGTACCTTATTGGAGAAGGGCATATCTTTATTCATGATTCTTCAGTGTTAGTTAACTGGGAAAACAGTCTTGATGGATCTTGACCCACAGGTTAGCAAGTGTGAGGTGTGTGCTGATGAATACAAAATATTTCTTAATTTAACAGTCATTTGCTTGTAGGCACAGTTTTTCCAACACTGTTCTAGTGGCAGTAGCATTAGACTTCCAGTAATCTGACCAGGGTGTCCTCCCAGCAGAATTATTTTGTTCTTGGTGAAAGAACAGAATTCATTTCAGTGATCAGCCTGCAAATTCTGCTTTCCATGCTAAGATATGTGTGAAATGTGATGTGGAGTACACTGGAATGTCTACTCTTTGTATCTTATCTGATATTTGGTTTGTAATGCAGAAAATCAGAAACTGTTTTGGGTATAATTGGCATTAATGGATGGAACATTTTTATTCCAAAATGTGTAATACTTTTTGTTCTGAAACTTGTAGAGTTGGCAGAATCTTATTGTTTGTATGTGACCACCATTTGTGATCACTGCTGTAAAAGAGACCAGTGTATTTTCTTGCTGAATATAAAGGCCACGAGTCCACATGTATATAGAAAATGTAAATGCCATCTCAAAAGAAAAGTGTCAGAAGGGCAACATGAAGCACCTTCCGTGCTGAGGGTACTCAAATATTCGATACTACCATACAAACTTTATTTGCCTGGGGTTTATGCGCCATTGCAAGAGGTCGCTGTCATTTTATAGACTGCACATATATTAAAACAATGCAATGGATTTAACTGGAACTTGGTATTGAGGAATGTCCTTGGATTTATTTTTCATCATTTGTGGTAGGCTTGTCGAGTGGTTAGTCATTACATTAATGGTCCAAGTTTTTGCAGAGTGACCAAGAGTTATACTGTAAGACCGTTGCTGGCATAATTACATTTTTATGAAGGAAGTATGTAGTGCATTGATGCTGTGCGTGCAATTAGAGGTATCTGTATAGTATAGAATGATTAATGTCACCAGTAAGTGCAGATACATACTGTGCTTACATTTTAATCATGAAGCTCAGTGGAGTTGTGAAGGTGGCCGCATTTATGTACTTCTGTCGGTGTTTATAGATGTCTTTGTTATATTCAGACTCTAGATGTTACGTGTCTATGGATGCCTTTGTATTTGTAAGACAGTGTGAGAAGTATTTTCATACCTAACAGTCCTTTCCCATCATTACAGTTTGACTCAATGAAAGCATCCAACATAGACACAGATATGGTGGGTTCTGAGAATGTATTTACCATAATTATTTTTCCTGTAGTTGGCCTTCGTCTGTTGCCTTTCTTCTTCGTTTGCAGCATTCATTGAGTGTGCATGTTGAAGCAGTTTTCCTAGATGTGCTCTGTATTCTGAAGATTTGTGCTGGTTTTCCCAATTTTATCTTATCACATATTCGGATAGTCAGCATCTGCTTCTTGCGTAATTCGTGTGAATTTACTATTCATACAAGTCTTCATATACTGACCATATCGTAACTTGTTAGAAGCTGTGTCATTTTCGAGTAGGTTTGCAGTCACATTTTTGTGTATGACACAGTTTTCTGTGACATCTAGAATCAACCATTTGAAATCGTAGACGGGAATGGAGATTGTCAAATTGTCTCTTGTGTCCATTCTGCTGTTTGTTTCAAAGTTCGTGCACTTCGGGGCACCACTTCGCCGTCTCGAAATGTCGGAAACGAAATACTTGGTGGGGTGGTGTCACATTCCAGAAAAACAGATATCTCAGCACAGTTAAAGTTCTGTAGAAATCAGTTACATAATTTTCTTGCTCAGTCAAGGATAACTGTTACTGTAGGTGATACTGTATAACTTCAAATTTTAGTCGTTCTGTATACTATGGTATGGTATTGAGCCAAAGGTAAAACAGTGCCAGGCAGGACGAGTAATATAAGAACAGAAAACAGAAAATTATAAGTAACAAATTCCCAGCATTTTTCGCATCTGTGCAACAGAATTTATGTCATGGGCTTTGCAGCAAGGTTGGTGTCGTAAGCAAATTACGTTTGTCACACAACAGACGTCTGCTGCTACTCCCAGAGTGATGTAATTGCAGAACATGTTTCTGGCCGTGAGTTCTAGTCAAGCTGTAAACTGCCTTATGTGTTAATGATGGCAGATAGTGGCCATTTAAACGTATGTGGCGAAGGTCATGTCACTTCGAGGAATACCGACATATTGGTCTCATCTCCGGGGAACTGCTGCATAATTGCGGCTGTTATGATTTCCTGAATTATTATACATTTTAATTGAATTTGGGTGCCATCCGGTGTTGTGGGGATGTAAATGGGAGGGTGTTTTGATGTTGAGTTGTTTGGTTTGTTTGTTTGTTTCAGGCGTGGAGAGTGAGGGCTGTACGTAAATCTTGCTTTCTTTTGGTGTTATGTGTTCATTTTTCTCAATATTTCATATTCCTTTGGACTTGGAGGATAAAGTTGTATCGGGTCAGGGTTTTCTCTGTGTGCTTAGATTTCCCCCCGTTAGTCCACCGGTGCTCCATGTTTGTTCTATCACCGACGCTGTGTAATCTTACCAGTTGATATTTTCTTTGAATAACACACTTAAACGAAGCGTAATTTTTGGGCGCGTTTGCAAAATTGCAGAAATCGATGATTAGCTTCATCACGTCTCTCTGGCCTTCCGTCCGCATGGAACGACTCGGCTCCCACTGAAAGGATTTTCATGAACTTTGACATTTGAGTGCTTTTCGAAAATCTGCCGAGAAAATTCAAACGATTGCAATCTAACAAGAATAATGGATCCTTTACACGAAGACGTATGCACATTTATGAGATTTCGCTTAATTCTTCTTAGAATGAGGAATGTTTCTGGCAAAATTTGTAGAGAAAATCAAAACACATTTTGTGGACAGTAACTCCCCCCCCCCCCCCCCCCCCACCACCGCAGGGTTGTTGGATTGATGAGAAAAGAAAAATGAGGAGGGAGAGGGAGAGAAAGGGAAAAAAAAAAGGGAGGGAGGGGCAGCTT
>Ga0123354_10002528_pt1 | contig 24294 bp, 20 predicted proteins | sample TergutLab28metaG_2_FD_97872 | JGI IMG/M metagenome (GOLD analysis project Ga0123354, IMG submission 97872) | Labiotermes labralis P4 segment gut microbial communities from Petit-Saut dam, French Guiana - Lab288 P4 | ecosystem: Host-associated > Arthropoda: Insects > Digestive system > Gut ... | reverse complement strand
TTGGATCTTTCAACTGATCCTTGACTTTGAGAATGTCTCGGCTTTCCATGCACGAGCTTCATTCCTGGCCACATATCAGCCAAGTTTGGTATTATTTTGTTCGCAAATTCGGGGCCATTGTCGCTCTGCAGTATGATTGGGGCACCGAACATACAACAGATGTCCATTAGCTGATGGGCCAAATCCTCGGCGGTTTGTGGTATTTTCATGAAGTCCGAACTCGTTGTGGTCATTTCCTTTAACAGCCACAACACGACTTCCGCATCATGGCATATCTTCACATGCCACAACGCGCTGCGGTTGTTTAAAAACAGCCACAACACGAAATTTCGCGTTGTGGCTGTTTCTCTAATGCCACAACGTGTTGTGGTCGTTTTTTCCGCTCAATGAGCGTTTTCGATCTTTGAGCTTAACATATGTACTGGAAATATTCCCGTAAGTGTCTGTATGATTAGCCGAAATATTCCCGTAAATATCTGTATGATTAGCCGAAATATTCCCGTAAGTATCTGTATGATTAGCCGAAATATTTCGGATCTATAAAAAATATTATCTTCGAATAGTGTGCTTTGTTGTTAAACCTATATTATTATACTTTTATGCCCGACCACAATGTGCTAAAAAAATTATTCAGGGAAGTTCAGTTACATCTTGCTACGCCGAGACTGTATTTTACGTATCCACCTAATTCCATTTTGCCCACATTTCGCCTAAGGTCCAGTTTATAGTTACAATTGGTAAGCCTGGCCATCGTCCGTACGTAACAAGACAATGTTCCCGAAACAAAATGCTGACTTCATCGATAGAAACATATGAGATTCTAAGCAGATCCTACACTGCCGCGTTAAAACATAATGTAAACCGCCATAAATATGATTTGCGCACCCCTGCTGACACAGAACACATGCCCGACAAATTTATACTCGGCTGGTTGTTGACCAGCTCAGCTGATTAAAATAACCCGCACCCTTGAGGCAGTGATCCCAGGATCGGTGTTTCAACTGGGCACCAAGGAGGGTCAGACGCTGCCTTATTGGCTACACTACCTGCAGCTCATACTGTCGCAGGTTCTCAGGCTTACACGGTGGGTGTTGCTCAAATTGAAACTTTCTGAGTCATTAAAACGCTAAAATCAACGTGCGATCCTGCACAGTGTAATAACCGAGAAGAATATCTTCCGAATTCATACCGTACTCTCTTTCAGAAGTTTTAATACCAATGTTCGCAGTGGCTCTGTTAACACGGGGTAATGGTCCAGCCTGTGTCCCGTCATGCAGCCAGCTCCGCCATGAAGATTCAAGTCTTCTGGTATATGACGCAGTATTAATCGATAAACATCTCGACACAGGTTTTTCTTGGTTTCCCTGTGTCTATAAGCAAATGCTGAGATGGTTCCCAAGATTCCAAGTTACCACTACATGCTTCTTATGTAGCCCTCCCGACTTAAATCTAGTAGTAACCAATTTCATGTTTTGTTTACATGTAAAATAACCACTGCCACCGGGTGACAACCCAATTGCAGTAAATAAATAAATACAATTACCACTAACTATGAGTGTACACCGATCGACATGGCATCATACTCCACAAAACTGAAACTTCATCAGCACCCCTGTGAAAAATTCTAACCTCGAAAAGTGACCTGGCAGAGAGAGTTTAAAGCAAGTTGTGTGCTTGAAAGTATGAATTAGTAACACGCCAAAATTCTGATTTATGGGCGCTGTGTAAGTAAGAAAGTTACACATAAATATACATACTTTCCCAATCATATCGCTGTTGGTATCTTCACCAGGAAGACCCACAATTTTTAATTTTTCATAGGCGCGAAACCCTCAAATATCATCAAAGCACAAGAACAGCTGTTCCTGTAACTATACGTTCACTGCGTTCTACATGAGAAACCACAGAAATGTGTCCTGAAATTACGCGCGTATAAAACATTTCACACATTAGGTGGCTGATACTGCCACTACAGTTAGAAAACAGGGGAATCGAAGTTCGATTTCCAGCAAGGGCAATAAATTTTCTCTTCTCCAAAACCTCCGGACAGTCTGAGGCCTGCCTGGGCTCCTTTTAAGTGGATATGGGGTGCAAGAACCAACGGGGTAAAGTTGTCGGGAAGGGAAGCTGAAAATTCACTCCACCTAGTGCTGAAATTAAGAACTGAGGGAGATATTCCTGCATGGAGGGTAAAGGAATTTACTTTCACGCTTTCCACATCCGCGCATTTTAAGGGAATAAACTGGACATATTTTAATGAAAAATATATATTTTTTTTATAAAATATTACCCGCATTACACAACACGTGCATGTAAGTGTTTAAGAACAAAGGAAGGCATTCCCAATGCAATTGGACACACCCAAGGACTTTGGAGGTTTTGGTGCCCAAGTGTCAGAGGGTAGCCGACGCCCGATCAACTGAGCAACACGGAGCGATGATGTGACCTTTGCATCAGCCATTATATTAAGAATAACTTGTCTGTGAAGGATGTTGGACGCAGCAATGGACTAAAACGAAGGGGAGGGTTTTCATTCTCTCTTAGCTGTATAGGTTAGTTAGGACTAGCTGGACTCTTATGTTTTTTTCATGAAGAACGTCATTTTATCGTTTGAATCTCCACAATAAATTTCACATCTAGCAGACACAAGAACTTAAAACTACACCGAAACCAACCTTCAGGCTAGACCCGCCCATCCACCAGCATCTCGTACTCAGATTGAACCACGGGGGCGTTACACCCCGAATCACAGCCGCGACCAGTTTTGCTACTTGCAGGTTATGCGATTTTATCTTTTACAGCGACTGGCAAGTGGCCACCACGGTGGCTTCTGACAGGCATAAGATCATTTTTGAGAAGTCAGGCAATATACGTAGCAATAGTGTCTCGTTTCCCGCAGCATAGTACATCTACACATCGGCAGTATGTGCGTTTGTGGTGTAGCAACACCGTGCTTGAATCTAGGCCGACAATGGTGGGACGTGTGTTGGTAAATAAGAACAAAATTTCTACAACTATGAAACGTAAAAGGACTTCATCAGTTGACATTCACAGACCTGACTTCATTGTTGCAACCTCACGAAATGAGAAATCTAGTCAACAACTTTGTCACTTAAGAAATATTTTGCTGTGGATACAGGGTGTCCAGTGGAAAGGAAACAGCCTTCTGATTCTGCATTTCGACTACAACAGAGAGCAAATGACTTGGCTGGGTTCACTGCTCGTAATGAGAACGTATTGAAAGTAGTCAAGGAGCATTAAAACTCAACCTGGTAAGACAGAGGTGCCACAGAAGAAGCCCTGGACTAACTGCCATACATCGTATAGGCTTCAACAGTGTTAAATTCCGGTGTGCGTTCTGCGGTACTCCACGCTCCTGTCTGCGATTAACCTTTTGGCGCCGGAATTATTTCTTTAATTTTAGCACACCCTGTATATAAAATATGAATAATAAAGGAACCAAATATGTTTAAATTATGAAACAAACTGCATTTTGAAGAGAAAAAATGGAGAGTATATACCATGTTTAAAATATTCAGTACCTATATTTTTTTAATAAATATTTAAAATGCAACTTTATTTGTTAGAGGTGCGGTACGACCACTATAGTTGACATTAGGCGTCAGAAGGTTGAACAGACTGAGAACTCATCGCCTGATGTCCCACGCTTGAACGCGAAATTGATTAGTTCACCGAAAGCGCATTGTGACAGAGGAGAAAGAACTGTTACTACCAAGTGAAAGAGTATAGGCCTATATTTGGCTCAACGTGTTTCAATGGTAATCACTTCCACAAAGTCTTCCCTGCCACCCGCGCAAGGAGACAGCGACCAGTTTAGCCACAGTTACAGACGCATATGGGGGGATACAGTGGCGCAGCTGGTTCAGGCAGTGGGCTAATGCCAGAAGGTGGCGTCCAAGGAAAGACGACTTCATGATGTAACATGATTCAAGCAAAATTGCAGGAGGTACCTGCCGGGTATTAAACAATGCATGTTATCAAATTCTCCAAACGGTGGCGCGTGTGTTACAATGATTGATGGTAAGTACTGGCGTTATGAGAAATACGTGGAGTTAGACTGGCCTGTCCGGGTGCGCGGCTGAGAGTGTCTGGTTAAAACACGCGGTGGTGGTTGCGCTACTAGAAACAGTGATGATAAATGGCAGCAGTGACTTTTATTCTACTACTGTTACTTCACTAGTCTTGTTTCTCGTGGGCATGGCATTATCCCCAACAGTTAAGACACATCAGTTGATGACTAGTCCTGTGCAGTTGTATTAGAACTGGAAGAGTGATCAAATTCAAGGACGATGAAATCAGCTGCGGCATTACAGCTTGTATGAGCGTTTGGGATTTAACCCAGCGCCCAATCCAGAAGCCATTACTGTGGTAAACTGGTTTGTCAGTTCAAGTGCACAGTGTTTTGGACACTCTGAACATTGTAAGACTCTCGCCAATTATGCAACATGCCATGGTCACCCTCGTATAATAGACTTTAATCGATGGACACAGATATGCAACTCTAAGGTCATATCACTTTAGTAATCGCCTTGTCGCTCTGCGCTCACCATAGGGAAGGAAGCTTCACTTTACATTGCGAGAGGATCTGAAAGGTATGAGGATAACATCAAGATGGAATACTTCGTATAGTACAAGTTTAGGCTTTAGGCGTCGGTGGGTTCACATTAGTTTATATACGGTGTCCGGTGACTGTGCCATAACGTCAGGATTCGATTCCTGACTTCGTACCACGTCCAAAGTATTAAAACCAACGCCGGTCAGGTTCACAACCGTTAAACATCTACGGGACTTTTGAACTTCGCGCTTGTTGGTAACATTTATCAGGCTGCGGGACGGTTGCATACAACGCCTGACAGACGACATTTACACTAACTTTTTGGAAAATAAACTGCCAGCACTCTTAAAAGACATTCTTCCCAACACAGGCCATCACATATACTGCCAACACGATGAGCAACCTGCCCATTTTTGTAGGGGCGCTAAAATGGGCCAGACTGTGTACGCAGGCCGAGGGTTGCCATTTTGAGCACTTGTAAACAGAATGTAATATTGTAACATTGTTTGAAGTAAAGAGAACCACGTCTTCCACTAACCTTGTGTGTTCTCGTGCCCACCAGCCATACTCTTTCATATATCAAAATCCTGTGACTTCATAAAACTTTATAAACCACACATACATCCATCCATACATACATAATACATACACACAAACGTACATACATATACACGTACATAAAACACATACATACATACATACATACATACACACATACATACATAATACATACACACAAACGTACATACATATACACGTACATAAAACACATACATACATAAACACATACATAATACATACACACAAACGTACATACATATACACGTACATAAAACACATACATACATACATACATACACACATACATACATACATACACACAAACGTACATACATATACACGTACATAAAACACATACATACATACATACATACACACATATATTCATACATACGTACACACACACACACACACACACACACACACACAAGGCAGTACACACGAACAAAGATCCAACGCCACTCTTTGTTACCGCAACTGGTGGCGGTAAATTGAATTGCCGTATAAAAGGGAATTCCTGTTCACAGACTTTCATCGACGCCAGGTGAGGGAGTCGCTATATCGGAGTGGCTCTACTGATATACAGTGCGGCGCGGAATCGACGTTCACACGCGATGGTATTTTTGCACGAGAAAGGGAAAAAATGAAATGCACCAGTTTAATGTACAACGCAATTTACGTGTTTATAAGTTCTGACAGACATCTTGACGGTGGCCTCGTCTACTTCCAACACTCTGCCTTAAACAATTCACAAAATCGTCATAAATTCGGCCCAGCAGCTACTGATTTATGATCACAACTTCATCCATAATAGCATGCTTCAGCCACTCTAAATTGTGTGTGGTTGATTCTTGTACATGCTTTCTTGCCAGAGTCCCCTTGGAAGAAATATGGGACTCTGAGGACCGGCGAACGTATAGGCAATGTGCTCTGCAAAACGCGAAATAATTCCGTTGAGCAGTGTGTGCTGTGGCTCATGTTGCTAGCAGAGATTATTGGGATCCACACTTAAGCGCTTCCAACTGCGGAGGTAAAACGTCCTTCAACATACCTATGAAACGCCCACCATTAACTGTAACCGTCCAGCGCTTCAAAGAAAAATGCACCCACAATCCAAAATGTAGCTACTGCACACCATACTGTCACTTTAGGTGTATGCGATGTCTGCTCGTGCGGTTCTATAGGTTTACTGCTACCAAATATCGCATACTTTATTTATTAACAAAACCTAACACACGGAAATTAGCTTCGTCGCTCATTAAAGCAGTATTAAAAAATTAGAAACCTTCACTGAGAATTCCGAGCATCGTGTTATAGAATTACACTCGACACACTTTATCGCGGGAAGAAGAGTGACTGTACAGTCTGTCTCGTGTGAGACTGAAAATGCTTACTGCATTTACGTCCTGCAGCAGTCCCAGACTGTTTCTGGATATGCCTAAGATACGACACATCACCTGGCACAACACGTTCAAAGGATTCCCTTACTTTCTCAACGTTTTCTTAAGTAGGTATAGTTCTTGGAGCACCATGCGCCATGTCTGTTACACTACTACCAGCTTCAAGCGCACGTATCCAGCCACAATTATGGCGCAAGTTAGAATCAAGCCATGCCTATGAACATTACACTGTAGCGGCAAACGACACTGTGCCTGAATGAAGGCCTTTGTTTCGTGCTAAAAACGTATGCTACGTAGTCTACCGATCCCTAGTAACGGAACAGTTTTTCGAATGGCATGCCATCATCTGCTATTGATGTGCAGACGCTACGCCCTCTCGCGTAGGACAAAATTGCGTTCTGAAATCTGTCAGACGGCTCTGCGCTGAACTATGTTAAGCTTATACCACTATAAGCAACGTAGCAGTACGTAATCAACAATAACTGAAACACCACAAAGGCGTAATGGCAATGGAGGTGAAACTTCACGATAGCTTACCTCGACACAAGATAAAAGTATTGCATTATATAATTTATCAATTACAGTCCGTTTAAGTTGTCAGTAGCTGTCGAATGACTGGATAGTGAATCTTTCTTTCTCTCTTTCTTTCTTTCTTATTCTGACCTCCTACCTACTCGTTGTAGGTGTAGGGGGTTCCTGACCACACTCAACGGCACGCGCGCAGACACACACACACACACACACACACACACACACACACACACACGGTAAGACTCCTCTGGACGAAGGATCGGCTCGTGGCACAGACCTCCACCTAACAACACACAACACTCTCAAGAGACATACATCTATGCCTCCGGCGGTATTCGAACCCACAATACCAGCAAGCGAGCGGCCGCAAACCACCGCGCGGCCACCGTGATCGGCGGAAACTGAATCAAGAAATCTAATCGAAAAGGAAGGTAGCGGTCGTGGCCTGATTTATATCTGTTGAATTTTGATGGCCCAGTTGTCAAGACAACTGATGACTGTGTGAAATGTGTCTGTGTGGAACACTTTTTTTTGGATTTCGTATTACAAATATGGCGACACATAACCGTGGTGTTCATATTTTATATTACACCCATCGCTTGTTAACGTCCACACCGCACCGCACCTCCGCCATCTCGCTGTCAAGCACTAGATATCGTAACATTCCACTGCAGTCACTGTTCATATTAATGTCCACTGTTTCCTTAATCTCCAATGGAAAAAGTTTCACAGCATACAGCCTCTTGGTAAGCTCCAGATGGGTGGGGCATGTGACACGTATGGGGGACAGGAGAGGTGCATGTATGGTTTTGGTGGAGAGACCTGACGGAAAGAGACCACTCTGAAGACCCATGAGAAAATTGGATGATAATATTAAAATAAATCTCGAAGAAGCGGGATGGGGATCGATCTGGCTCAGAATAGGGACATGTGGCGGGCGCCACGCGTTCCATAAAATGCAGGGAACTTCTTGACTGAGGACCTGTTAGCTTCTCAGGAATGAATCTGTTCAATGGAGTTAGAGCCTCTGAAAGAATAATGCAACGAAACACCGAAGGACTGTGACAGTCCATGTGGATAACAGCACTGCGAATTCGCACTACTGCCACCACAGGTTCTCACGCTTACCACTCTTACCAGTCCAATTCAAAAGAAGAAAGCACTTCCTCTGTTTTCAGAAACAAATATTTGCCAGCTTTAATGCCTACCAACGTCTTCATGAACATGAAAGCACTACTGATGGCACAAATAGACTTAATCAACCGCGCAGTGTCTGCTACGTCATACCTTTCATCCACTGTGAGCGCAACATCAAATGACATTGCTTTTTAAGCTGTTCAAACGAATCTGTTGCCATTTCTTGCAAGCGCCTAGTACAACTTCGGGGCGAAAGGCTAACATTTTGCAACTTCTTTTCTTACCTGGACACACATCTTCAGCTACGCTTTAAATATTCTGAGTCCTTCTTTAGCAATTATTTCCACCAGAACACATTTAGCACAAACAATCGATTCAGTATGACTACTTCCTTTGTTAATTGTGTTCTGCTGACCGATCAAAGACGCTTTCAACTGACTGATTTTATTTTTCCTATTCCCTTTACGCTCCTTCAGTGGCGTAGCTGGGCTTTCTGGAGGCCGGGGCCGCGTATGACAGAGGTTATATGAGTTTTACAAAATCAGAATAGTTGATTCACTCTCCTTTTATTCGTGCCAATAAATTAAACAATTTAAAATCTGCTGACAGCAGAAAATAATTTTTATGTAAATATTTATTTTGTCGCCCCTTGCATTTTGCTGCCCCGGGCGGCGGCACAATTTGCCCCCACCCCTAGCTATACCACTGCTCGTAATGACACCAGATATATTCTCGGATTACAGAAATGTGTCTGTAACAGTAAAGACTAACCACTCCAACTGCATTTTCATTAAAGAAGTATTTACTGCTTCAATCATCATTACAATTCTACCTTCATTACGAGCTTCCTGTTTGAAGCCATGTTAGAATTTATAGAATTACCACACTAATATAACGCACTATAATCCGCATTTGTATGTGAAATACCATTGAAAGGGGGCCTCCTACTGCATGTACAGTTCGTGGAATTTCCAGGACTTAGTCGGAATGAATAAGCTACTTCCATTTTTTTGCGCCAAACTTCAGAAAGTGGTATTGTGCTGCTTATTCATTTCTACTTTCCGTTTTTCTTTTCGTGAATCAAAATGTTTCTGCTCTGTTGAATTCAGGCGTCCTCGGGCCGTACGAAAAAGCAGCGAATGTTGCTGACCTACGAACCAGAGCCTCGCAGCGAGTATTCTGTGCAACTTAAGACCTCAGCGATGGACTGCCTAGGAATGAGCTCATTTTTTTTATTTCACAGAAGTTCTGATAAGTAACATTACATCCTTAAAATAGACAGGAAGTTGCTTTAATAGTGAAACACACTAAATTGACACTGCGTCTGTTCAACCTATGGTTCCAAAAGCCATTCCAAAGGAATTAGTAGAATTATGACTTGCTAACCATAAAGATAAAACAAAGGTCACATCAAACCAACGAATTCTGTTTGACCGCGCTATGCTTCGGTGTGTCAGATTTCAGAATAAAACAAGACAGGGACATGCATATATCGTAACATTCTGGCGGTTTCGTGCAACCATTGTTGCTGTGAAAAAAAAAATTATTACATTCTGAGTGTGTATTTGTAGCCTTAGATATCCAGCATGCAATAAGCATGCGTCATATTGTGACCTGCCCGGCTCTACAATATTTTTACACAATATCTCATAAATGTTACGATTTTCAAAAAACTGTACTGAACATAACATGTGCGTTTTGAGTTTCACTACAACATTTTTTTTCAGAAACATTTCTTATTCTAAACAGAAGTGAGCGAGATATGATAAAAAAAAAGTTACATTGGTCTCCATGTAAAATATCCGTTATTGTTATCAGATTTTAATTAAAATCGAATTTTCTGTACACATTTTCGAAATATTCCCAAATATAAAATGCCATAAAAGTTCGTCCAGTGGGAGCTGTTCAATGCGGACAGACGGACGGACTTTGCGAAGCTAACAGTCGCTTTTCGCAATTTTGCGAACGCGCATAAAAAGGGGTTTATTTTTAATATGTGCGACCTATTCGTATGGATATTGTCAAGTTTCATTAAAACCAAATGCGCTCTTACTACAAGAAAGTTTCTGATGTCCCGCTCTAGACCATGATCTCATTTACGACTACCGAATGAATAAATTAATAACCTGGATTTTACAAACCCATTCGGCCTACTTCAGGCGACTGCATCTTGTCGAAAAAGGAGACAAGAGTGCCAGGACTTGTTCACCACATCCTCTGCACTGATTTGGCTTAGTTCTGTCGTATTCAGCACGTCAGACGAGGAATAACGTGAAAGGTAAAGCTGTCCCAGCGCAAGTCATAAAGTCATAAGGGATGGAAGAGGTATAACTGCAATCACTCTTGGGCTCAGCTCTATGTTGAGTTGAGTGGTCAGTTTCACGACAAGGTCGCTTTACCCTCGGGGCAACACCAAACCTTACCCACTGGGTGGGATGCGGAACTGTTCTTCACCTTTCCGAGAACAGGAAAACCTGAAAGAACCCCGATTCTTCGGGAACACAGTCACTAATACTGACTTAACTCTCTGTATGCCAGCATTTGTGTGGATATTCCTGCCGCGGAAGCGTGAAGATTGGTTACAAATAAGTAAAATTTTCCCTGTTTTCACTGAATTCAGTAACATGCAAACTTTAAGCAAGAATCTTTAAACGCTAGCTTTAGGAGAAGACATGGCCAAGAGGACTCACAGAGTCGGCAGGCAAAGTAGCTTTGTTGAAATTGAGAGAAACATAGAAGATGCGCAAATTCAGACAGTGAAATATGCACTTCATCTCCTCTTCATCACGTCTTCATTTTTCAGAGAAGGATTATAATGAAACATCGCACGGGTACACTTTTAGGCTTGCATAGTGTCTTTTCAATCCAAACGTTTATTACTTCATTCATAAGAGCCCGCCACCTGTCCAAATCCTGATCCAGATCAATCCAGTCCGTACCCTTTATCACACTGCTTGAAGAACCAGTGTAATATAATCTCATCCACGCCCAGGTCTTCCAAGTGGTCTTCCCCTCAGGCTTCCCCACTAAAGCCCTGTATGCACCACTCCTCTCTCCCGTATACGCTTTTTGATTTTATCACCCAAATAATGTTTGGTGAGGAGAGCAAATCATAAAGCTCCTCACTATGTCGTCATCTCCACTCCCCTGTTACCTCAACCTTCATAGACCCAAATATTTTTCCTCGTTTCATGTTGTCATTTCATAGTACAGAATTGCTCTTTATCGCACGACAATGTTGGTCGCATTTTTCTATCGAGTGTGTCCGATAATGTAATAACCTCAATCAGCAACTCTACAGGGACAAACATGAAAGGCTTCTGATTTATTTAACACACACACACACACACATATATATATATATATATATACACACACACACACATACATATACACACTTCAGGGATATATCTTAGTACGTAACAATGCTTCGTTCTATTATTTTCCCACCCAAACTAGTCGTGTAACAATTAGCTACCCCATTTGACTGCGAACACATTCTTAACCACAGAATAAGACGGAATTTTCACGCACTTAGAAGAGAGTGTTTTATTCCTTGTGTTACGTTTCATGACTGACCACGCGTTGTTGTAAATCATATTTATGCAGCAGTTAATTGCACACGTGGAATAGGAAATAAGCATAGCTTCACAACATCGTAGCGACCTGTATCATGGAAAGCATCTCATGCTTTCCATGCATCTTACGGTATGTGTTCAGCATGAACCAAAATGCATAGTAACAAACAACACGCAAAATTCTCTACATAATCTAAACCTAAACAATTACCAACGTACGGTACTGAACAACAAACATCTTTCATCAAAAGCGTGCTCCTTTTGAATTAAGGCTCCGCATCTACAACCTTTTGGTAAATATTTAACTCCAAAATTACTGTCCTGAAATTATCATAACTATCATAACTAACCTTCTGCACTAATATTAATTTAATAAGCTGCCATTAACTTAGCATGTACTAATAGAGTGTTTACAAATGTAAGAAACTATCGATTACTTACCGGGCAAACAAAACTCCTGTCACAATTCTGGTGTGATAAACTAACCTTCACAAGAAAAATTAACGACTTTTCTGACAGGAACACATAACAGCACGGGCAATAGTGGGTGATAATGACAGGTAAAATACAGACAGAACGTAACAATATGTAACTCGAACACTTATCAAAATATAACATGCATACTGTCAGCCCTCCAGTCCAAGTCCACTGAACTGCTAGTCGGACTAGACAAAAATTCGCCTTCGCTGTGCACCGAGATATATTGACTGAGCGATGCGGACCATCCCTACATGCTGTTCCAACGATTAATTCCAGCAATCCGTCACCAGATGCCAGCAACTACCGCTGTTGTGACTACGGTGACATCTCTGCTAGTATTTTGAAGCTATGCAAAAGGATTGCCTCCGAGGTATTTTAGTGTCCATAGACAGTTGTCTCCGCATGTGTTCTGCTACATTTTGCAGGGACGTCGACTTTGTGTCTACACCTTAAGCCCCAGTAAGATAAGTACTAAATAAATTCAATTCACGGTGCAGTACGTCCGTCTACTTATAAACTTCACCGCTGAATGATTTTTTAAAATATGTTATGAAAAATGGCATTCTCGGTATAGCGATTCGTTGCAGGCTGGACGGTCGGGAGATTGAATCCCGGTGGGGGCGAGATTTTCCACACCCGTCCATACCGGCCCTGGGGCCCATCCAGCCTCCTGTACAATGGGTACCGGGTCTCAGGTAACGAGTCTCTTTCCGGGACCGGGGAGTGGGGTTGACCACACACCCCATCTATCTCCAAGGTTAAATAAAGAGTAGAGCTACACGTCTACTACCCCTCTGTACCTTCATGGCAATTTATATGGTGAGCAGTGCGTATTAAAAGGTAGTTTTACTTACCTCAGCCTCTGTAAGAACACGTGTTTCACCATAAGGGCACGCCATTTAGTTTAGCCCTTCTGTTTTCCTTCTGCAAAGCAGTTTTAAAATCTTGCTGTGTATGTCATCATGATTGCAAGCACATATTCCAGTGGATTTTAATAATCATAAACAATGTGCCACCTTGCATTCAATTTTGTATTGCCGTTTATTTATCAAGCGTGTTTCTCAATAACATGGTAACGCCGTCTATAAAAACTACTGGTCCTTTGAAGACTGTCCACCAAACGTTAACAGCAAAGTAAGAATTGCAATAAGGCTATTAAAACAAACATAAAAAATGTAAACACTTGAGAGTGGGCTTCATAATTCCTTTACGTGTTAGTACCTTCAGTACCGCTATTTTGAATAAATGGCGTAATGGGGAGGGCTCCAAATATTGGTAGTCGACATATTTGTGACAAGAAATTATGGCTGCTAATGCATGGTGTAACACTGATAGTGAACTGCATGTGAACTTTGTGAAGGTAAACTTACCAGTAGAGGAGCATTTGAAATTTTACAGCGTTATGGAAATATCACCGATTGTTAGGGAAAGCAACAAATTTAGTAATCTGAATATTACAACAGAATCATTTTTATCGTTGTCAATTGTAGGCATGCACAATGTTAGTAATGATGAGCTGTTACCTAAGTGAGCAAGGGGCGTGCCTGATATGGCCAGGCAGCAGGGTGCCTAATATGGCCAGGCAGCAGGGTGCCTAATATGGTCTTCTCTACACTAACAGTACAGTGCTTTTTGGCAAAAAAATGTTCACTTTTTCCATTTATTACATTCTATATTGTTTAATGCTATGGATAGGTACAGATTACTGGATAGGAACGGTCAGACCGAGGTCGTGGGAAAGCCGCTGCACAAACCAGCAGACACAGGGAAACGGGAAATGTTAAGACAGAATTTTCCGCATTCCACAGAAAACTCTAGTGCGTTATGTTAAAGATTAGGAGATAACATGCAAGAATTGGGGATTCTAAGCTGGGTAGGAGCTCAGAGAATTCACAGAACTCAGAGACATCTTTTTGATTCCTGAATTCTTATAGAGAAATGCTTTTTCAGACTATTTTACAAAAAGGTTTTGCTGGTTTGCATTTTAACCGGCAAAATAAAATTACAATAAAACTTTTTTTTTTAAGGGAAAGAAGCGGGAGGAAGAAAATGACTGAAAATTTCGTAAGTTGAGTGGCCGGACACGCAGTTGCTGGCGACTGCCTAGAGTTAGTCCTTACAAGTTCAGATTGTTGGAAGTTACAACATTGTGTTAGACCACTCTGAGACATGTAGCCTTTCACTTTTATTGTCATGTGGCAAACCATGTTTAGTCGGAATTGCAAATAATAGTGAAGTAGGTTAGTTAACCTGATAGTTTCTTCCATGGAAGGATGACCGGATGTCTAATTTAAACTGCAGACGTGGGCATGTAAATTGCTTTGACTGTTTAGATTTTGAGTGGAAGGTGAAAATAGCTAAGGCTTGTTGTGTCAAAGTGGTCCTGGGTGGCAGAAAATTCAGCCATTTCTCGGGTCATTATTCGAGAATGGCCTCTGAAAATCGAACCTTCTTCTCTAGTCCCTTCAGTTTTCATTAAGATGGATTATGTTAAGTGCTGATGTTGGCATTATCAGTGGCGGCCTACCTGCCTGAGTAACGAATTCAAAAGACATGTTGGTGCGTATCCTCTTCTGTAATTAGTGTCCTAAGTGGTGTAAAGTAGTAACTTGTTGCTGCTGCTCTCATGTTGTTTACCACCTGATTGGGAGTAGCTCTTTTGCTGGTGCTGGCTTGGTTTTCATCTGACGAGTTGTCTGTTCGTTAAGGGGAGAAAAAAAAACAGAGAAAGTGTTCCCATTAGGTTTCCAGCGAGCTGTGCAGCAGTAATTTTACTCCCACTCCTCTGCAATACCTACATCAAGCAGGCTAGGGTGACGGTGAATGAGTCATAGAAAGCAGTGAACTGGTACTTTCCTTTAAGAAGTTAACATGGGTGTATCCACTCTGTCTTTCTACTGTCCACCACGCTTTTCCAATCCCGACTTCTCCCTACGCTCGCTAGTGTGCATCTTACTGGGCTTTGTCAGCTTCAGGATAAAAATAAAGTCAAAGTCATTTTACAACTGACGGTCTCTCGATCAGTCATTGGTTTCGAAGTCCTTCTGCAGCTTATGACCAGATTTTAGGACGATAAATTTGATATTACCATTTGATAAGCGTTGGATGTCCTCTCAGAAGACAGACAGGGTCTTCCGTTGTCATAAGTCAGCATTTTTTCCTTCATGTTTACATACTTATACATGTTGTGTTTTCACCGTGTACTGTACGTATTCCAAAATACGTAAGGCTCTTTACAATACAGAATGTCCGTCGTTCCAAGACTTGAAGAATAAAAGATCACTTGCTATTTTATTTCACTTCTTATGTGCTCAACATGTTTCGTACATTAATATATCCATCATCAGGAGTTTGCGACTATTCTGTTGAATTACCACATAGGTCGAATTGTTCTTTGTTCGAAGTGTGTTGGAGATTCGGTGTGGTTGGGTTGGAGTGGTATCCGTGTTGCAGGCTTCAGCCTGCGACACGGATACCACTCCATCCACGGATACATGCAAATGTGAAAGGCATAAACAATCTCGTCTATGGCTAAGTTAATTAACTTTCTCGCTCTATTTTGCCGGCTCTTGGCTAAAGTTATATAAGAGAATAATTAAAAAAATATATTTTCACTGCTAAAGGAGAAATAAGCAGATAACTGAACTAAACTAATAACTGAACCTTACAAACGATAAAAAAGATGACGACTGACGTCCTAATCAAAGCGGGAAGGTCCGACACGTCATGCGCACGTGTGTACTACGTTCGCCGATAGTATTCCTTCGCTTTTGTTGTAGCATCCTGATTTCGTTGATAAAAACTGTTCGTTGTAGCATACCCCACTGTACTGTGTTTTCTCGAAATTTAGAGAATTAAAAAAACTTATGGATGTTTGTATTAAAATGTATAGTATTAGGGTGCGTGAAGAATATACTGGCATTATCCGTAAATAATATGCGACTAGATCTTAAGTAAATCATTTATATATATATATATATATATGAGATATAGCAAGGGTCCTATTATAGAACCTTGTGGCACTCCGTGTATAATTTCGGAGTATAGTTCTATTATACTTATTGTTTATTGATACTCTTTGACATCTGTTATTAGGAAAATGTTTGTATAGTGTTTTTTCTTTACCCGTTATACCATAGCATTCCTTTTTAGATAGCAATATATCATGATTTAAATAATCAAAACCTTTCTCTATATCGCAGGAAATACCCCCCAACTTTAATCTGTTGTTCATGGTATTTAAGTTTACATTGGTTATTTTATAAGTGGAATTTTTGTACTATTCTCCCTGCTTCTAAACATATAATCTTCCATGTAGTTTTCATTTTATTATTCGAATTCCTTATCTGTTTCTCATAATTTAATCTCCTTACTGCCTTTATAACTTTCGACAACATTTTACAATAATTATTGTAATAGTGTGCTTTTATGGATGAGTTTTTGCTATTCCTGTTCGCTACGTACAGTCCTCTTTTACTTTTGCAAAAAATTTTCATTTTCGGGTGAAATCCAGGAAATATTTGTAGTCATCCTCCTTACATTATTTAAGGCAAAACATGAATAAAAATCCTTAAATAGGTATTTAAAAATTAATTAACTAATTATAATTAAAAACTGTATTTTCATCCTTCCCCTCGAACTCCGGGTCCCATGTTTAATAAATCAACTGGCTGAGAAAATCAGCAATTGTACATTTAGTTATATATTTTTCTTTTGAAGTAAGTTTGATGATCTAGTGATCAAGTCAAAGGAATATTTATTGTTATAAGTTGTGCATCATGATCCAATAGTCCATTATTTAATGGAAATATTTTGTAGTTGTCAAATTTAGACCTACCAATAAGAATATTATCTATAGCATAAATAGATTCTTTCTCGATTCTATTTGGAAATGTAACTGTAATGAACATGTTATATGAATTTAGTGTTGCATTTAATTGTCGCATTATATCACTATCATTAAGATAATTTATATTAATATCTCCACGCGCGATAAGAGTACTTTAGGGCTGCATAAAGTTTGTAGTGTCATATACAATTGAATTACAGCTTGTTAAGTTTTCCTAGTGGAAGTTTATTAATGGATAAAACACAGGATTCCCTAGCAGTCGAATCAGGTTGAACTGCACATGCCTCAATATCTTAATTGACACAGTAAGTATCTAGAATTATGATACAGAATTTTATGCTTGTATAAATGAAAATGCAAACAGTGCATCTCAGTATATGCTTTCTACTGTAGTATGAACCTAGGAATGATCTTCTATGTGTATGAGATTAAGTTTCATTTGATTTTGAGTACGTTCTGTTAGACAAAATATTTGTGGTAAGTCGTGATTTGTCGTGTGACTTCATTTGTTTTATGTCTTAATCCTCTGATGTTTTGATGGAAAATATTTAAAAACTGTATGTCAGATGAGTGAATTGAATTTAGGGTTGTTGTAGGTGTCATGTTCTCTGACTTAGTGTTACCAGAGTTTTGAAGAGAAGAGTTGTCACTAAGAGGTGTATCATGTATCACTTCCTTTCTGTCTGTTATTGTGGATGTGTTTCTAATTTTTATTACGTGATTACAGATACCGTTATCACCCTGTTGTGGGTCTTTTTTCATTATTGTGAACAATAATTTCTAATACATTATCTTTAGTTAAATCATTGACCATAAAGTATCCTTGTTCCTTGTCATCGAGACTCTCTTCTCTCTCCCTGAAGTTTTATTTACTTTTATTTGAATTGGGTGGACTATCGCTCTTCATATTTATCTTATCATCTTCTTGAGTAGTGTCCCTGTGATTTTATTTAAATTTTATAATAATGGGGAGTTTCTAATGTTTAGTAAGGAGTGTTTTTTTCTTCTTTCCTGTAAGGTCAACCATTCTTTCCTTTATGGTCGTATTGCATGGTAAAGCACGTTTTGTGAAGTCGTTCCTTGATAAAGTTGTTTCTACGATGACTGCATGACCAATCTTTTCCTTCATTTTGCTTAGTTTCCGATTAAATACTTGAATTTTCTTGTTGATGCAAGATAATTCATGTAGATCGTGTCTCTGGGGAACAGTCATTGCTAAGACATTGGTGTGTTTACGGTTAAGGGCAAAGTCCCTGCTGTGTTTAATTTCCATGTTTATTTCACTTTCATTGATATCAATTGCACTGCCCCAAATGTCCAGTACGATCTTAATTAAACTGCTTATTTATTTGTCAGTCAAAAGCGTAATAGCCTCAGGTCTAGCTCCAGAAATCACTGTACCTGTATATACCTGTAACTTTAAAAGTTTTTGCAAATAGTTTGATACTTCAGTGGCGCAGCCTCTGACGTGCCTCTCCTCTATAATGACAATTTTGTTTTTTGTTTTATGTGAAAAACTTTGTTTTAACCCTTTTTTTATGTCTATGAAGTAGAGAAAATCACTTCCAGCACCTTCTTTAAGTGTAGAAGGAAAACAGGTATCTGTACTGTTCAGCACCTACGTGTTGGCCTGTGTAATATATACACAACATGACCTCCTCAATCAACTTCCTCCAATTCTGTCTTGACTGCGCATTAATTCTCCAATTTCTGCACCCAACCCATGTGACATCTTCCCTAACTCATTGCATCACCCCAAATTTGGTTTGACCCTCTTATCTCCATTTCCTCCTGGTTTAGTACAAAAGACTTTCTTGCAGAATCACTTTCTTCCATCATCAGCATATGTCCAGCCCATGTAAGTCTACCAAGTTTAATACATTGCACAACGTCACAGTCATCATAAAACTTATATATTTCAGAGTTTTTGCGCCTCCTCCAACATCCATTTTCATGTATCAGGCCAAATATTTTCCATAGAACTTTACTGTCAAAGTATCTAAGAAGATTCTCACATTTTTTACCCATAGCCCAAGCCTTAGAGCCATATGTTAGCACTGGAAATTAAGGCACTTATCTTCACATGACCACAGTTTTAAAATAAGATGCTTCATTAAACCAAAATAACAATTGTTTGCTGTATCTAGCCTTGCCTTTATCTTCATCATAAGACCACCAGATAAAAAATCTACCACTTTGTGGAAGTTATAACACCCGAAAGATTTTGTGGAAGAAAATGCAGCAAGTAAAATCCTAATATTAAGTGCAGTACACTGAATTAAGATGCAGTGACCCTGGCTAATGGCAGTTTGGGATAGCAACAAGCACTGTGCTGCCCGCCATCATGCAAAATTGTGTGGGTGAAGTGTGAGGCACATAGTCACATTGAATAATGTGTACAGCATTGTCCACCCCTGAAGTTTCCCTTCTTAAGTACAAGAAGGTTTGAAGTACATTCAACCCTCCACTGATTTCAAAGTTGGAATTGATACTGATAAATATCCATCATGCACATGAAACTTACAACCTGTGGACATCAGTCATTATTTTTGCAATTTACTAGGAAATACAAGTAGTACAGAACTGTATGGTATTTATTGCTTCTTTATTCCCCATTTATGCAAATGCTTGATCACTTGTGACAATTACCAACATCTGTTATAATGTATGTCAAGTTGTCAGCAAGTGACAAATAACATCAAGTCCATACAGATTTATTACTTTTACCAGCTTCACTAATGATTTGTAATAATTGTGGTCCACTACTCATAAAAACTCAGCTATTCAATTTTACCAGAATGAGGGGCGTAATTGGGGGGGGGGGAGCAGCAGAGTCCAAAGTGTAGCTAAATTAATTGTTTTAATAAAAAAATATGAGATTACAATTTTCTGTTATTGAGCCACATTAAAGGACTATTGGGAGGCAGCCATATGCTTACTCACACCGGGCACCATTAAAGCCCAGCTGCACCAATAAACACAACATATATACACATGTCTGTACGAATAGAAAATATTTAACTATGTGTTCAGGCTGGTGTTCTGCAGCATACTTCACAATTCTGAATCCTACCATCTGTCCTCCGTGTCAAAGCATTTAGGTAATTGTCATTTGGAACCATGATTGTGCAGGTGATCATGTCAAACCAGGTGAAGCTACAAAGAGGAAGGTGTTTCAGTGTTTTCAAGCACTATATTTTGAGAGTGGCTTTGCTTAAGGATCCAACCGAATGGTATATTTATGACTGGCTCAAACTCAAAAATGCTTCTGTGTAACTTTTCTTTCTGGACTTGGTATACAAAATCATTTGCATTTTATGCCTGTCTCTTTGTGTGTTTGTCTGCACAGTTAACTAATGTCTTCATGCTCCAGTATACTGACCATACAATATAACAGAGAGTGTCCCTTGCTTGTCATAGTGGCTCCAATTGAAAAGGTACTGTAAAGAAAGTATTATGCCTGGGTGAAAAATAGTAAAGCATAGGATTATATACTTTCTAATGCATCTGGGACAAATTTAAATGTAACTCAGTTACCGTTACCTAAATCAGATGAGCTCGTAGTAATTATTCAACATGTATGGCTAATGGCCGTGATAAGTGGGTCCCTGTCACCATGGCATGGCGCATCCTCAGGTTGCAGATGGAGGAACAGCCTCCAATATGGACGGTAGATGCGAATACTTTGAATAAGCAGTCGCGGACAGCCGACAAGGGGTGATTCTCAAGCTTGTGGGTTGGGCGAGGTGTAACAACTCCTCACTGTAAAAACGTATCTTGTTACGAAATATTCGTACAGAAAGCCTCGGATCTGAACTGATACTTTAGTATGATCTAAGGAATGGAAAAGGGACATGAAATTTGGTATTTGGAACGTTAGAGCCTCTACAGGGCAGGTTCACTACCAGCAGCCAGGGTATTAGAAAGACATAAATTAGATTTAGTGGGTGTGCAGGAGGTTAGATGGGACAAAAGGGGTACAGTAAGAGCAGGAAATTATAATTTATTCTATGGGCAAGGAAACAAAAATCATCAATTGGGAACAGGATTTTTGTACACCACAAAATAGTATCAGCAGTTAAGAGAGTTGTTAAGAGCACATGACTGCAACCAATTTTAAGGAAAAAAAGAACATAACCCAAGTGCTAAAAGTGTTTTAAATTCTCACATATATATATATATATATATATATATATATATATATAAACAATACATCTAATTGATTTGATAAGTGCCTCAGTCTTGCAATATGCATATATGACGAGTGTTGAATTTTTTAAGATTTTTTAAATTGTACCTGGTAGACCTACATTGATAGGTTAATACATATATCAGATAATACATTTGTCAAGGTATCAAAATATTGACAGGCTTATTAATCCAAATGTCTGGAATTCTACACAGCAAATGTAAACAATATGGGATCCCATACTGCAAGCACTGAACATGTCATGTCCATGTACTGAAATGTCTGCCTGATGATGGTTACTTTTAACCAAAACATGAAACAAACTTCACATTATTGAATATATTGTTGTGTTTTGACTGAACAACATTTTAGTTAGAAGCACTAGTGCCTGAGTCAAGTACCTTGGATTTTCAGTAGGCTATTGTAAAGCTAAAAAATCACAACTCACCAGGTATTTATCAAATCCCCGGAGAACTGATTTAGGCAGGGGGTAGAACAATTCGCTATGAGACCCATAAACTTCTTATTTTTATTTGGAATAAGTAGGAATTGCCTGAGGAGTGGAAGAAGTCGATCATTGTACCTATCTATAAGAAGGGCGATAAAATAGTTTATAGTAATTACAGGGGCATATCACTTCTGCCAGCTACATACAAAATGTTATCTAACATCCTGCTGGCAAGGTTAACTCCATATGCAGAGGATATTATTGGGGATCATCAAAGTGGATTTTAATGCAACAGGTCAACTACTGATCATATATTCTGTAATCATCAAATACCTGAAAAAAATGGGAATATAATGTAGCGGTACAGCAGCTCGTTATAGAATTCAAGAAAGCTTATGATTCAGTAAGGAGGGAGGTCTTATGTAATATTTTCATTAAGTTTGATATCCCTATGAAACTGATAAAGCTAATAAAAATGTGTTTGACTGAAATGTTTAGCATATTCTGTGTAGGCAAGAATATTTCTGACATGTTTCCTATTAGGAATGGTTTAAAAAAAGGAGATCCTGTATCATCATTGCTTTTCAACTTTGTTTTAGAGTATGTTCTTGGTAGAGTTCAGGAAAATCAGGATGACTTGAAATTAAATGGTAACCCATCAGCTTCTGGAATATGCTGATGATATTAATATATTGGGAGGAAGCATACATACTCTACAAAAAAACCAAAGGCTTTATTAGTGGCTAGTAAGGAGACTGGACTAGACATAAATGCTGATAAAACTAAGTACATGGTCATGTCTTGAGATCAGAATGCACGATGAAGTCACAGTATAAAGATTGATAATAATTCCTTTGAAAGGGTGGAAGAGTTCAAATATTTGGGAACAACCTTAACAAATCGAAATTCTAGTCAGGAAGAAATTAAGAGCAGATTGAAGTCAGGGAATGCTTGCTATCATGTGGTGCAGAATCTTTTGTCTTCCAGTTTGCTATCCAAAAATTTAAAGATTAAGATATACAGAACTATAATTTTGTCTGTTGTTTTATATGGGTGTGTACCTTGGTCACTGACATTGAGGGAGGAAAGTAGGCTGAGGGTTTTTGAAAACAGGGTGTTGAGGAGAATATTTGAACCTAAGAGGCACAAGGTAATAAGGGAGTGGAGAAAACTACATAATAAGTAGCTTAATGATATGTTCTCCTCACCCAGTATTTTTCGGGTGATAAAATCGAAAAGAATGAGATGTGCGGGGCATGTAACGTATACAGAGTTTTGGTGAGGAAACGTGACAGAAAGTCCACTTGGGAGACCCAGGCGTAGATGGGAGGATAATATTTAGATGGATCATCAGGAAGTGGATGTGGAGCATGAACAGGATCAAGCTGGCTCAGACACTTGTGAAAGTGGTAATGAACCTCTGAGTTCCATAAAATGCAGAAAACTTCTTTACTGGCTGAAACCGGTTACCAGGAAGGACTCTGCTCTGTGGAATGAGTAAGTATGGCTAATAGAGCATTAGTTTGAAATTGAAAATAGGTCTTTATCTCCATCAACAGCTGTGACCTCTGCATTATATGTACTTACATGCTGATAGCTGGAAGCAACTTGTCTGCTATTGCATGTGTTGCAGTTTCATAATCAATTTTGAAGTTATCACATCCATGTTCTGAATCTAATATTTATCCAAGAATCTGTGTCCTTTGCTAATGGCTGTAACATTGTGCCTACAATACACAAGAAATTAAAAATGTCAGTCATAGATAATTTTGTCTGCAGTCTGACATGTAATCTCTACTTCAGAACTGCCACTAGTAACAGCTTCTAGCTACACGTTTCTTGTGCTCTGCTAAATATATATGAAACTGTGAATACAGTGACTTCAATATGAAAAAAATATTCACCTTCACCAAATACTGTCCACAGATTCTATAGAATCCTAGAGTATATCTTTCTGATAGAAATCAGTTCACTGAACCTACATTTATTACGCAAAAAACTGCAATCACTACCAAATCAGAGACTGTTATTGTTCTAGCACCAAAATAATGGTATTTGTATGAACTATTACTTAATTTGTTAATTGTGACCTTTGATTTATGTAATGATGCTCTTTCTTACTCCACAGTTCATGACAGAAAACATTAATGAACGCATTAAGAAGTATCAGTGGTAGAGTACCATCAGTGAATTGTCAGATTCAACATTTGTCTTTATATTAAAATGTTTATATCCATAAAAAATTGTCATGCCTTGACCTAGGATTTATTGTTGTTCTTCTGGACATTTGTTGATAAGTTCCTGTTTTAATTGGACTGAATCATTATTACCATTTCACAGCTGGTCTTCTTCTTCCTTTTAATATTATTATTATTATTATTATTACTACTATATGATATGTATGTCTCCTCTCACAGGCATTTCTTCCTGGTACTTCTCTTGAACCAGCAGTGATCCCCACCGCTCACGCTTCAAGCTTCACATTGCAGTACTTTCCGTATTATGTGTGATGTTCCAAGTATAGCTGTCTTTTGTAGTGAATCTA
>Ga0123354_10002527_pt1 | contig 24296 bp, 14 predicted proteins | sample TergutLab28metaG_2_FD_97872 | JGI IMG/M metagenome (GOLD analysis project Ga0123354, IMG submission 97872) | Labiotermes labralis P4 segment gut microbial communities from Petit-Saut dam, French Guiana - Lab288 P4 | ecosystem: Host-associated > Arthropoda: Insects > Digestive system > Gut ... | reverse complement strand
TGTGGTACTGCGCGATACACTGCACTGGCCCTTATGTTCAATGTCTGGTACTGCGCGAGACACTGTAGTGGCTCTTATGTTCAGTATCTGGTACTGCGCGAGACACTGCAGTGGCTCTTTTGTTCAGTATCTGGTACTGCGCGAGACACTGCAGGCTGGCTGTCATGTTCAGTTCACCAATATGTGTACTGTGCAGTTGCCCATAGCCGTACTAAATTACTGTATCTTCTGTACTCCATTATTTGCTGTCGAAGATATGCAGTTAGCCTGCTGATTCTTGGAACCAGCACACAGCGCCTGTGTCAGTTCGCACCTTACTCCTCACAAAAAAAAAACACACACTTCCTTTCCACCACAAAGACCAATCTGCCATTTCTCTTCCGGGCAGTAGGCTCTGCTTACTGTAACAAAATGAACATGCAGGCTGCAGTTCTGAACTGCGCCCCTCCGACAGCCCGTCAGCTTGCAGCACATTTATTACCCCCTCTAAAACTACATTGAGAGTTGTAACGTTTTACAAAGCTGTAATCCTATGGGATGCGTCGTTGGGTCAGAAGGTGTGTGGTTCCGACGTCAGATGGAAGATTAGCTCTTAAGCTCTTGAAAATCAAGACATGAGTTTCCTCTGAACCGTCGGAACCAACGGAGCAAGCGAGGCAGCGGCACATTCAAGGAGACAAGATTCGTCAACATTAGCCTACCGTCACATTCGCACCCAGCAGTTACTGAAGGTCGTCATTATTCATTGAGCTGATATGCGTAATTATCACCGCTGTGGCTGTCCCAGCCAGCACCGTGTAAATTCTGCATATTCAGATTGCCGTTGCTGTCCACATTGTATTGAAATGGCAACCACTTCAGGGTTACAACTGCTAACTACATTCATAGCGAGAGCCGTCGGCTGGCCTTTGGGACCTCCAGTACTCTCTTTGCAGAAATTATGCATTCAAAGCCGAGTGGTGTCTGTAGACCTACGCACCATTTGATGCGTGGCATTCAAAGCGCTCCTTCCCGTTCGCACAGTCTAGTCATGTGTTTCGCACATTCTCACCATGAATTGCTATTATTCCACTAGACATCCTGTAAGCATGGTCCGTGTCATAAAGACGCGCTGTTTTCTGCCAGGTGGGAACTGCGGTTCGGACATTCTTCACGAAGTAACAGTAACCCTTGTCAAGTAACCCCGAAAATCGGTTTGGTGACAGGCACATTTTACTTATGGGCCTAAATGGATTTCTACCTACATTTAGCGTAGGTATGAAAGATTTGGTTTCATTTCGATATAAGAATTCTGCGCAAAATAATGTTTGTTAAACATTGATGAATTTCGTAATATCGGTGCAGGAAGGCCGTTCTTGTCACGCTGACCTAAATTAATGAAATGTAGGCAAGTGCCCTGACGGTCAGGAGCCACATGACGAACTGTGCTGACATTCTGCAGCTTGAACTGCATACACTTTACCCTGTTGCTATCCAACGCTCTCCTGTTCAGGAACCGCAGGCTTGGTGACAGCAACATATAGATAAAGATGACCATGGAGCGTCGATGGCATCACACTGGGAGGAAAACCCGAATTTCGCGGAGGAAAACATGTCCAGTGCCACTTTGCCTACCACAAATCCCACATGGAATAGTCTGGGATCGAACCCGGGCCTTTCCGGTGAGAGGCCGGTGAATGACCGTCTAACCCATAGAACGACGAAATTGAAATTTAAAATGATTATATACACTCAGTCCGTACCGCGCAGTAAACACAATCCGTCTCTGTTATACAAACCAGTCAGTTAATGTTGTATAGGGAAATAATCGCTGTTAGTTCTCAGGTCCACACAAAAGACATAAATACACTGTGTGGACTGAACGTAGAATTTTTTTTATGTTAAACCTGGTGGTACATATAGTGACCACTGGGCTCTAAAGTTAAGTACAGCTTCCTGCATTATGTCAGCTCCCATAAATTCCCTGTGATTTGCCAGTTGGCCCCAGTGCCACCGCTCTTTACTGCAGGACCCACAAAGAAGACACGCCGCATTATTGGTTTGAGTGTTTTAGCTCGCAGTTGAGTCTAACTAAACGCTAATTAACTTCATGCAGCAGAGAAACGAACAGTTCCGCAGCCAGTTAACAAGTTCCCCACATCTTTAGGGACCTGAAGGTTCATGTCCGTATTAACAACAGCCGGTCATTGGTCCGTATTGAGTCAGTTCAACCCAGTCCACGTCCAGCCATTCTATTTCTTATAGGCAACTTTAATGTTACTCTCCAATCTGTTTCTAGAGTTCACAAGAAGTCCCTCTCCTTCAGATTTTCGCACAAAGCCATACTAATGTCTCTTCTCCCACACCAGAGTTACCCGTCCCGATGACGTCTCCATTTTTATTTTCAAACATCATCTTCAATAAACTACAAATAAATTAGAATCACGAACTAAAGGAAAGGGAATGTTTTCCGGAATGTGGGGTTCGTAATGGCACCAGCATGCACAGTACAAGTGTTCCCACGACGGCGTAGTTCGCTGGGAAGGAAGGTGGAGTCAGTTCTGTTTGTCGCTTGTTGTGATAAGAGCAAGGCTATGAAGTTTCTTATACTTTGCGTGAGAAGGCTGCAAGCGATGTCAGCGGCAACCGGTTTGTGCTGTGCTATCAGCAGCAATGATGTTGCAAACTGAACAGCTCTCTGCAGTAACACAGCAAAGCTTACCGTAGCTTCAAATTTGTGTACGCAATGCACATCAGTAAATGCTGTGTAGGGCAATAATGGCTGGTTGTTGGAATCGAACGGAAAATAAGGCTGAATTGTGGGCAGAACAAAGAGGTCTGATCGTCGTTAATGAACCTGTCATTCGACGCTACAGCGTCTGGGGACCAGACAGCGTCACTCAGCTTCAAATAATTCTGCAACATTGTGCAGTATCAGGCATCGCTTGTTCTGGGCATTTTTTTTGCTGTCTCAGGCTCAAAAGTTCACAGCATTTCGAAGACATTATCTGTCCTCTCTGTCTGTGTGCAGGTGGCTAACGACTAACTCCTGCAGAAGGCCCGCCTGGACTGACCTAGGTAGATTCATCTCCCGTTTCCAACTGAAGATGGAGAAAGGCACATTCCGAAACGTCGTCGGCTTGAGACCCTAACGCTATTAACAGCATCTCGGTCATGCCTACTGACATGAACAGTTGAAATACAAATTCCAAAATATGTTCTTATTTTTTTTTTTTTCACATCTCCTTCAGTGCTACAGGCTGCGTAAAAACACCGAAGACAAACCCCCAATTAAACAAACAACATCTTGCAATAAGAGCACACACATCTCCGCTGTACAAGTGCATTTTACCAGGCCTGTAGAATCTAATCCGTGACTCGCGAGCAACACGTTGCCGTCGACACAGGGATGTGCTTCCGCGGGGACATTCGAAATGGGAAGAGACCCTTCAGTCCTTTCCCTGGCACAGCCGAGATACACAGCCGAAGTAATTTAGACAGCTTACGAGCTGTTTACTTATGGAGACGTGCATTATATTGCTGACTGACTTTGTGAAAATGTAACAGGAATAGCTGCACTCTACTGGTTGTGAATTGAATTTTTGAAACAAACATTTCCATTATTATCAGCATTACATTGCGCATAATGTATAAAGGTATGAACACAGCTACACGTGTGCACACTTGTGCACCCCAACTTCAAGCTGTCCGCATTCTGCCCACGCTACCATCAAAAGAACGCCTTCCTCGCCCCTAACATGGCCCCTTCCTTGTCGCCGTCTGTCGCCACATACAGTAACGCTAACATTAAGGCCGCTAAATGTTCCTGCGAGATTGTGCACAGGACTCGAAATCGGCAGTCCATTGCTACTGTTGCACATGGCTGCGCTGTTTTGGCTACCGTACACATTGGTACAGAATATGCAGCACATTTCTTGGTACCTTCGCGCGCTTTGCATTAGCTTCGGGATAGGAATCAGAAAGGATACGCTTTAATAATGTCTACATATTTCAGAATGTGTACTGTTATGTTACTGACAGTAAAGCAAGGTAACTGCATCGACGTCGTTAAACAACGGACAGGTCAACCACAACAGCTGGTTTAAAGTTGATCGGAACCAAAAATAGGAAGCAGTAAATGCAGAACTTTTGACTTGGTCAGTGGTGTGACACCCTCAGTAGCTTGAAGAAACAGGATGCGATCGCGTGGACTGGATTAATCTGGCTCATGATTTGGACAAGTGGCGCGCCTTTGTGTATGGCGTAATGGAGATTAGTGTTCCACAAAATGAGGAGGTTTCTTTGACTAGCTGAGGAACTGAAACTTTGCAAAGTCTGTGCCCTATCGAGTTAGTCAAAGTCAGTCTGAATCTCAAACTGCAGGCTGCAGCACCGAACTGCTGGGATTTGGAAGGAAGTGACCGCGTCCCAGTTTCAGGGCACACCGAGCAATTGTGGAGAGAGACTGACAGACAGACAGACAGACACACACACACACACACACACAAAATTTCAGTCATGTTATCTCATGCTACCAGCGGTTTGTCTCAACACTGACCCTGTCAAACACTACTGCGACCTACCGGATGAAAAATTCTAAAAGGAAGTTGAAACTTTTGTGGGAGCGAGCTGTCGAGACAGAACTACAGCAGCCACAAACCGCGTGCAGACAATATTTCGTTTAAATGTCTTACGTGTAAACGCTGTCAGTTGCTAAGTTCATATAGCGTCGATAATAAACGAATGAATGAGTACAGAGCGCTGGTGGAATGGTACTGACAGGAGACAGCTGCAGTAATTACTGGAAAACCTGTCCCAGTGCCACTCTGTACGCCACAAATCCCACAATGACTTAGTCGGGGGTTGAACCCAGGTCTCCTGAAAGTCAGTCCGGCGACTAAACGCCTGAGCCACGGCGCGGCGTCAGAAACTTATGTCGTGGTGGGAGCTGCAGAGGAAAATATCGTAACGTTCGGTTCTCTAAAATGTAATGAGATGTTAACAGTTTGTTTCTCCGAGACGAACGGGTAGGCAGGTGGTTGCAAGTGGCCGGAACTTCCTCAAACGAAGAAGCATATAAATAATGTATTTTTACCATATCGGTTAGTACTGCTGCGTCGTGAGGCTCTGAGAGGGAAACTTCACAATTCGTCATCGGCCAGAATAGGCCTACTTATTTCCATAGAGGATGTGCTTATCAGCTTTTCCTTACAGAAAACCAGAAAGACTTTTTGTAGAGAAAATGAGGTAAGGTAATTATGTATTCGGATACGTGTAACTTTGAAGACAAAGCTGATAAGAAAGACCAATTACCATTGGTCACTCTAAACGTGGCAAACAAAGGAAGGCAGCGGGGATCGGCGAGGTGATGCGTTTATCTGTAACAAATGAGAGAGCAGGCAGCGACGGCCGGCGACAAAAGAACAGCACAGGGGGACCGTGCAAGAGGGCCCTATGTACAGCTGCACTCTACGATTTAGGAATTTTCATTATTATAGGGGTTGAAAGCGACTTGCCAAAACATGACGGACACAACAATTAAACCGACTCCTTAACTTTTACTTTCACACTACAAAAACGTGCACCCACTTCTCAGTCCAATACTGCCGATATCTGAAAGACCATTGCTGTGCTATGAAGGTTTCTCCCGCTTGTCCTTCTGATAACAACAGCATTAAGGCGGAAATGAGTACAAGGCGTTGGTGGAACGATACAGAGGAAACCGAAGTACTCCGAGAAGAACCCTGTCCCAGTGCCACTTGGTACATCACAAATCCCACTTGAACTGACCTCAGATGGAACCCGTCAGCTGATCGCCTAAGCCATGACTCGGCCAAAGGCCATTCAGCTACGCATATGACATTTAAAATTGCAGTTCGTACTTCACAGAAAACACGTCGCTTCCACATCACCAAAACCAGTCAGTTAATGCTGTATAGGGAAATAATCGCTGTTTGTTCTGAGATTCACACAAAACACATAAATACACTGTGCGAGAAAGTGTACAGCTTTCAGATGGTAAGTAAAATGGCTGGTACAAATACTGAACACTGCGTGTTAAACGGTTGCTCTACAATAGCCACGGTGAAGAGGTGAGTCCACGTTGCCTGACACTCTACATCGCTTGTCACTGTAAGCAGTTTAAATTTACGTAACCTATTTATTCACTTTAAACGGTCGGAGCCGCAACGTGAGATGATGTTGCCAGCACGCACAGCTGTACAGAGACACTGACGGTGCAGACACGGCTGTACCCTGTGACGTCTCTACACACTGACGGTGCAGACACGGCTGTACCCTGTGACGTCTCCACACACTCTTCTTTTGAAAATTGTTTTAATACTATCATATGCTTCGTTCCTGTTTATCCCAAGAGTTTTCTTACAAAGAGGGCTTTATAAATACAAGCTATAAGTAATCATTGCTTCTGTCATGCATGCTATGTGCCCTGACCATCCCAATTACCTCACTAATCTTCCTCGTCCTTACAACAGCAGTAGAGACTACTAATTGTGTTGCCATGCGTCTCATCTCTAACATCGGCGCTAGATGAAGGTGAAACAGTAGCTTCACGCCCGGACCGCTTTATCTTTATTACGAAACCCACTGAATAAAAGACTTGATGGGCCCCACAGCAGGTCTGGGCCGCTCAAATATTTACCGGGACGGAAAATATTACGGACAAAATTTGTCGTGAAAATCCAAACGCCCCGCATTGTAGTTGCGGTACATTAACTTCCGAAATGTACGTGTTTCTGAGTAGTTAAATATAACAGAGAGAATTCTGGGAGTAATACATACGTTGTCCATCTTTTCATTTTTGGTTTGGGCAGAAGGCGTACAATAAATGCACAGTCGGACATTCTTGGCAACATTCTTCAGTGTGGCTACTGTTTGTGAGGACGTGGAAAGGAAAATTAGCTGAGTGTTGGTTTTGATGTTTGTGTGACTGTGCATCACTGATAATATAATATAAAAACCCAACTAGATGCAACAATAACAAATTTTATTGATAATTACTATCAGTTCAACATGTTTCAGGCCATAATTTCGCCCATCCTCAGGAGCACTAGACTGTGTTTACAGCTTGTGGTATAAAGCACCGACGGTGCTGCAGCAGGCAGCATCGTCGGTGCTTTATACCACAGTCTAGTGTTCATGTGGATCGGCGAAATTATCGCCCGAAACATGTTGAGCTGATTGTAATTATCAATAAAACTTGTTATTGTTGCACCTAATTGGATACTATTATTATTATTATTATTATTGAGTGTCGATTGCCTTTCCTTTCCCTCCCATTCACACAGCTGCACACACGACAGACGCGCAACTTACTGCTGGATGCTGTCACAAACAGCAGCTACGCGTCTCGTCTTAAATGGTTTGTATTTTATATATTTGTGCAAATGAAGGAAAATTAAACAATCCTGAAACAAACCGGTCCTTGTTGTTCGGACTGCCGAACTGTGTCACTTTTTTGTCCAGACCCGCCAGGCAGAAAACGACACCACGTGAATGTGACTCACTCCATCCATAATCGCAAGAAAGAGCGCCGTGACGTCTCGGGTGACGTCAGGAACCACCGTCTCTGGCAATCGGCTAGGATATGAACGCATACCACAAAATTTCTGGTGCATGACTAACTTCTTGGAGAACAGTCCTGCTGGAGATGCTGATAGTTCCTCACGTAATAACGTAAATTCTCCGCACTTTATGAAACCCAGAATTTCAGTACCGTGTTCACAAAAGCCCGACAACTATCTCTATACTGAGACAAATTAATCCGTTCCATTACCTCCCATCCAATTTTTTAACAAACCTTTTAATATTATCTTCTTATCTACGTTCTGATCTTCCACGCGGTCTCTTTCTTTCAGGTTTCTCTTTACTTTCTCCTCTCCACCACACGTGTTTTTGTGCACGTTCGTTAAGTCATCTCCAAACGTACAGAACTTGCAGGGACAAAAGTAAAGTTTTCCTCCCAGACAGTTTTCGCTACAAAGCATTTAGCCAGTCAGAAGTGACTTCCGTTCCAGCTGTGCTTAGAAAACCACGCAGGTTTTCATGCGGTAGACACAAGTCGGTAAGTATCGGGAAGGAAGACGTCTTATCGGATGTGACGCTGCGTCGGTCGGTAAATGATGGTTACCGACGAATCCTTACAGCGTGCCGCCTTTGTCTTACGGGTCAGTGGTCCATGAAGGCACTGAACTCTTAAGGTAGAGAGCGACAGGTACCTCCAAAACGTCGCCAACCACTTACCCAGGAGCACAGCGTCATATCCTCTGCTACACCTTGACAAATTATATTTTCGGTCGCCAGCATTCCTACTGCAGCCTACTGCAAAGAAAAACGCAGGAGTTTTGGTAGTTGCCAAGTGAATGTTGATAGAACTAAGTGCATGGTCATTGTCTCCAGATCAGAATGGAGATTGGTAATAGCTCCTTTGAAACGGTGGAACAGTTCAAATATTTGGGAAAAACCTTAGCAATTCAAAATTATATTCAGGAGGAAATTAAGAGCAGATTGAAGTCAGGGAATACTTGCTATCGTAAGGTGCAGAATCGTTTGTCTTCCAGTTTGATCTCCAAAAATATAAAGATTAAGATATAAAGAGCTGTAATTTGCCTGTTACATTGTATGGGTGTGAAACTTGGTCGTTCACGCTGAGGGAGGCACGTAGGCTGAGGGTGTTTGAGAGTAGGGTGCTGAGGAGGATATTTGGACCTAAGTGGAACGAGGTAACAGGAGAGTGGAGAAAACTACATAATGAGGATCTTTATGATCTGTACTTTTCACGAAATATTATTCGGGTGATCTAATCTTGAAGAATGAGATGGGTGGGCATGTAGCATGTATGGGGGAGAGCAGAGGTGCATAGAGAGTTTCGGTGAGAAGTCCTGATGGAAAAAGGCCACTTGAAAGACACAGGCGTGGTTGGGAGAATAATATTAATATGGATCTTCAGCAAGTGGGATGGGGGACATGGACTGGATTGATCTAGCTCAGGATAGGGACAAGTGGCGGGTTATGTGAACGCGGTAATGAACTTTCGGGTTCCATAAAATGCGGGGAATTTCTTGACTAGCTGACAACCGGTCAGCTTCTCAAGGACTCTGCTCCATGCAGTCAGTTAATACCAAATTAGTACAAATACCTCAAGCCTTTTCGAGTCGTTACTTGAGGATAGAAACACATGGCGATGGTGGGGGCACGCTGAGGGATAGATAATTAGTTGCGTGCGATGGAGGGGAGCGCAGCCAGTTTATCCATTGGAATTAACTGCAGGCTTCTTTGTCAGGCAGTCCCCCAGCCCAGCGCACCCCCTTACCTTGTCATTTATCTCAATGGCTGAACACCGGGACGGAAGTTACAGCGTCTCAGGAAGTTACGTTTTTTATTTAAAAAAAACAAGACGATCTCCATCCGTCCGTCCGTCCACTCCACCGGCATGTATAACAGCAGGTGTGGTATTTGCATTGTAACAACTGAGTAGCATCTTGCATGGAGTTTGGTTCTTTGTACTGCTGCAAGCACTTGACGAAGCTGCCTTGATACGTAATGGCTCCGCTTTCCTTACTGCTACTGGTTTCTGTTTATATCTATAAAGTACAGCGGTAATAATATGTACCACTTTCTGTACCAATAAAAATTCCACGTTCTGCCCACACAGTGTATTTATGTGCTTTGTGTGGATCCGAGAACAAACAGCGATTATTTCCCTATACAGCATTAACTGACTGGTTTGTATAACAGAGATATAGTGTGTCTACTGCGCGGTACGGAATGGATCTTTATGTAAATTAAAGGTCAATATATGCACATTGGTTATGCCATGGCTCGGACAGTTAGTCGCGGCCTCTCATCGCTGGGGCCCGGGTTCAGTTCTAAGTTAGTCCGTGGCAGATTTGTGGCGCAGAAAGAGTCGAGTACTTCAGATTTCCCACGAATACCCCTACGTATCTTTATCCATACGTTGCAATTACCAGTAGAAACAACGGGCGAAGCTTGGCCACCGTCAAATGAATCAGTGATATGTAGGACATCGTGGAGGGCAAGAGTGGCTGTCCTGTGCTGTGTGTGTTTACTGCCAGCTGCGAACCGACTGATGAGCTTGCTCGATAAACGTTAAGCCACGCCATTAGATGCCAATCCAAAGCCCAGTTTGAACTTCCTACAAAAAATAATAATAAAAAGACCAAAGTGTGAAGTTGTGAGACAAGGTGACTCTAGCGCTGATGAATTTTGGTTACCGAAATGCTGCCTGTAAGAAGGATGGTGGTTGTGTGTGAAGGTTGGACTGACTTAGCTTTGGGACTGACTGCCTTAACTAAAGAACTGTTGCCGTTTGGAGGAAAAACTGGGGCGAGTCGGCGGTCCGTATAGGCTAGGTGTGTGTTTGTGTGTGGTGTGGTGTGCGTGGTATGTGTGTGTGTGTGTGTGTGTGTGTGGTGTGTGTGTGTGGGTGTGTGTGTATGTGTGTGTGTGTGGTGTGTGGTGGTGTGGTGTGTGTGTGGTGTGTGTGTGTGTGTGTGGTGTGTGGTGTGTGTGTGTGTGTGTGTGGGTGTGTGTAGTGTGTGTGTGCCCAACGTCAAGGTCACATCCATTATCTCTCACGTATGCACGTGAACTGAACTTACGGTAAGGAGGTAAAAAGATGCGACGAGTTGAGGTTAGGTGGCTGCAAAGCTACGTTTCGGAGAAATACATTGCCTCCATCATCAGGATTGAGGGAACTGCTGCTTCCATCCTGTGTCCTGAACAGGCATGCCCGAAACGTTGGAACCTACGTACCAGGGCTCACGGCGTCATAACGCAACAACGCTGTATGCAGATGCTCTCAGTTTCACTACACCTGCAGTTCCACTGGCCCTCTCCCTGACAAGCAACCAGCCAGCCGGCGTCTCCATTACAGTATCGATCTGCTCCCCTGCCCCTCGGTCTTCCTTCCCGCCACTAACTTTCGATTATTCTGGGTTTCACAGTCATTCATTCGGTTATGTTACGATCCTGTATCAACTTCAGAAGCAGCAAAGCGTGTAACAAGCAGAGCTGCACCATTCCCGGGCGATAGAGTATTGTAGAATGGCACTTGATATTGTGAGTGCTCAGTCTGGAACTGGCGCCTGTAATTTCGAAATGGATTCTAGATTTTCGGAAAATGTGTGTGGTGTGTGTGTGTGTGTATGTGTGTGTGTGTGTGTGTGTGTGTGTGTGTGTGGGTGTGTGCCCTGCTAGTAAGGATTTAAGGTTAAAACTAAAGGATGTGGAATCTTGTTTGGTCAGTGAGTTGTATTGGTGATGCAACAAGGCAGGCTTGCATAATCTCTGAAACAGCGGTTGGAAGGATAAACTAAATAATTATGCACGATTTACGAGATTACGGTTAAATAAATTAGTGAGGAAATACTTGAGAAGTATTTCCTTTTTCGCCAGAAACCTCAGTCAAGATCTGCCCTTGGGCGGTGGCGCCGAATGCGCGGTTCTCCTTGGGCGTCAGTTTCTGTCAGCCAGTCTGCAGCCGACTCTGGTACAGTTTGGTCAGATGCAGTTCTGTATAGGACGGCCGGTTGACAACAATAACATAATTCAAACATTTCCCAAGAAAACCAGAAAATGCAGAGTTCTTTTAACGAGGGGCGGGCAGCTTCCTCAGTCTTTAAGCAGCTGTGCAGGTATGAACGGTTCTGCTGAAGGATGGACACACAGTGGATTACGGAGCTTCAGTACAGTCGTGCGTATCGCGTACTGCGTTCTGCGACAGTCAGGTCCGTCACTTTTATAGACAGTCTGTTTGTGATGGGCAACATAACAACAGGTTTTGCTCCCAAACAGCACTAATTGGCTGGCCCTTGTGAGGCTGTTTGCGGGGAGTTAAAACACGTTGTTCAATGTTATGTTTATAGAACTGTCTGGCGAGTGTTGAGTTAGAAGCTAAGCTTGCAAATCGCCGCTTTTAATTGCCCCTTTCCCCAGATACTGAATATTTAGAAAGAGATATTAGGCAGCAGACTGAGGCAGCTAAGCTTAGACAACATAACCGTGCGCTATATCTTCAGGTCCTGTAGCGATCAGTAGGATAACATTAGGACCCTCTTCAATAATTATCATTTTTGTGGAGGGTGGGTGGGGGTTAGGACTCTCCTTTACCGGATTCTACATGACATAACAAATACTCTCTTTTCTAAAATTTCGCCAGTGTCTGTCTATAGGCCTGTTCCTGTCCTACAACAACCAGCTGTCGAAAAGGCACAAATCAGCACAATGTGCAATTAACAGCGCTTTACGTGTATAATTGTAACTGGTCCAACACACGCACCACTTATTTGCCTTTATCATTCGATTCAGCGTCGTTACAAAGTCAGTTCCCTTCTCCACAGCCATTGCGCAACACGTGATGTATTCACACATTATCAAATGCTGCTTCATTCTAAGAAGAAAAAACACACGTGTCAGCCACGTTTGCACATTGCTGTCTTGTGGGATGTACAGTAGTGCAGTTTGGCAGTTCAGGACGGGCGTTTCGGATGAACCGCCTGTTTCCGTTTGTCCTGTGCGGATGGCACGAAGGTCCTCCGAAATTCCGGTAAACTAACTAACCACCTAAAACACATGGCGTCACCAAACACGAGTAAAATCCTCAGAACTTAGAACTGAGAGGATGACCGGTGAGTAACGAATTCGACAGTGGTCGTGGTTCAGCGTGATGGGTCTGGAATGTGCCGCGGATGGATACAAACCCATTACGTTGTTCAGTGTGGAAGCAGACTATGTTAGATGGTCCATCCATCTTCAGTGTCGACATTCCTGAAGGCAGAGGCTATATTTTCCTCCGAAATGTCGGCAGCCCAGCCTAATTTAAGGCGACATCAGCAGCACCAGTCCGGTCCGGTCCGTCCCCGTCGGCATGCAACCTGCACGTGCACACCTCAGCACCGCGCGCTACTTAGGTAGCTGGCTACCACAGTTTCGGAGGCACAAACTGCCTCCATCTTCAGGACAAACATGAATGCTGGCAGGGCATAACACTTGTGGTGCTCTCGCTGTGTCCCTGTGCCTGCTTAGCCACAGCCCGCTCTGCTCTGTCGTACACAACAGAATACTGCATTTACGTCGTTAAACGTTGCTTTGCCTTCAGCTCGTACGTCATACAGAACAATCCATTTCTCCATTATAAAGATCACGGACTTACACGCAGTCTTCACGTAATTTAAACTCGTATGCTATTCTTGACCGATTTTAACTAAACTTGAATTGGTCAACAAATTGCACTAAATGTCTCCAGTGGGAAGTTTCACAAAAATGTGTCGAGTGCAAGCTGAGTCATAAGACAAGGACAGGCAGACAGATAGACGGATGGACAAACAAACAAAATTAATTGTCGCTATGTGCAATTGTTGTGCGAAATCGCGTAAAATGGAAGCCGCATATTCCCCGGACAAGCCAAGCCAGACTGCGCCAGAACAGAAGGGGCCGGGTTTGAAACTGCGGCTGTTTGTTGTGCTCGTGCAGGAAACGCAGGGGATCGCCGCAACAGGACCTGAAGTTTCGACAGTCCTGTTAAATAAACCGTAATCAATAAACAATACAACTACAAGAAACGTCTGTGGAGGTGCGGTTCCACTTAGTACTAACTTCGGCAAAACATAAAGAAGAGTGGACGACGTCACGCCTCTATTGCCTCTGCCAGGAATCGAAGCCAAGATCATCAAACCCATAGCCTATAGCTAATGTGGCCTGCAGCCGGTACGCTGGAATAAACACAGCGGCGTTTCTGTGCGCCTTGAAGAAAGGAAGCTGAGAATTCCATCCAACCTTTCGGCCACACACGACAAGCAAACTGCACGTATGTACATTTATGTGCAGTGGGGCGTCGTAATTAAAGAACGCGCCTTGAAACAGAAATAAAATGACAAAATGATCCGTCTCAACCGTCACGCGGCCTCTTGCATACGTGTAACTGTGGCACACGGCACCGGCTGGTCCGCTCACTCTTGTCTTCACCTTCCAAACCAGCGGTCCAAAATATTTCAACTGCAGCGGACCCCCTCCCCCCAAAATTATCTCAACTCGTGACCACTTACGTTTAACTGACGGTTAACATTCAGCACACCTCAAAATGTGAACACTGCACTAAGGTAACGTCCGCTACGATTTTCGTAGCAGCAATGACAAGAAAACTACGTTTACGTAACGTAACGTTACTTAATGTAACGTAACGTAATGTAATGTAACTTAATGTAACGTAACTTAATGTAATGTCCACACACAAAAGGATTCATGTTCAGCAGGAATCGCAGATATGCACACAAGACACACTGCTCGAAAGCACAGTGGTAACTATATGTACCGTGTCCTTACGCAATACATTCCACTTTTTTTTCAGTGTGAGTTCTGTACGGATCCCAGAACAAATAGCGGCAATTGTAATTTTGCGATAAATACCAACGTTTCGGGTGACAGTGCTGCCTCTACAGCCTTCCAAGATAAAATGGCTTAGTTCCATATATGGTAATGCTTCTACAGACTTCTGTCTGAAACATGGTGGTAGCATGGTCCGCCGAAACGACGGAACCTATAAACTAGGCTACAAGGCATGACCATGAGGGCCAGCACGTGACGTCAGTGTGTTTCAGTGTGCTACAGATCGGTCTCGCTGCACTGCGGCTTTGCAGTTGGCGTCTGACCTTTATCGCAATGAAATATGCTGCCGAGATGAGAGAGGGTGGCCAAATGTCAGCGAACTGATGTTGTTAGGGTGATCACCCCCTTGAGGGGCTCGTTCGCAGCATCCACTATGCGCTGTGGACCGGAAAGTTGATATAAGGAAAACGGTTACAGGGTGTTCGTGTCAATAGACCACAGGGAGCACTTCAACTTTGGCACTCGGACAAAAATCTGAAGGGGCTGCAGACACGAATTTGCAAAGATTCTGCCGTTTTGAGTGATGTTTAGAAAACTAAAATTTCTTTAACTAACATTTAAAAAATAATTCCCACCCGCAAGAGAACTCATTGTATCTACATGACAAAGAACAATTAATTGACGTATTTGTTAACTGCAATTCGGTTGACACCCGGTGCCAGCAGTACAGCACACATTTACACACAAACAGTACACAGAACAGCACAATTAAGTAACTGGGAAGAGTGAGCGCCGTGCTCTTTCTTGGCGAGTTATACCCTGGCATTTGCTTTACAACTGAGGAAAAAGCACAGAAAGTCTCAGTTTTGAGGAAAGAATCGATGTTTCGTCTTAAAGTTGTATATATATATATATATATATATGGGGAGGGGGGAAATGCATAGATTTGTAGCCACAAAGCAGGGCACGTACAGTTAGCAGTGCACTTCAGAGAGCTGCAGAACTGCGCCGGCAGTTGGACATAAACGACACAGATATGCACAAAATGGCAAAATGGCTGCCTTAGCCATTTTGTGCCTGCTTCAGGATGTCTACACGATGCACGTGCTGCGGTGCCAACGCGGTTGCCGCCTGTTCTCTGTAAGCAAGGCTTCAACAACCTCTTGGAAGAGCAAGAAATAGATGGGAGAGTGATACTAAAATGTACAGCATGAAAGTGCTTGTGTCGATCTGAGATGACTGACCTAGGTCAGACTTGCGTGCAGCAGTGGACTCCTGCATTAATGGTCCTGAAAACAAGTGATGTTGGCTGATAGGTTCTGATTGGCTGCACCAAGCCAGACACGTGCTTATGGCGTTACTTTTGTGGAATTCAGCAGCACAACGCTGTACGCCAGTCGTGCCGAGTATGGAGGGTCGCACTGTGGCCGAAAGTTGTATGGGCGTTGCTTCTTTTCACCCTAGAATTCTGAGGAGACTCCTACATTTTCCTACAATGTATGTACCCCTCCGTGCACGCATCGAGTTGCTCTGTCGGGAGACTGCACGGCATATCGCATATGACGGCCATGCGTCGCTTTATGGTAACGGTCCGCTGCGGCCGCTCAGTAGAGGGTATGATAATATTAAAATACATTTGACAAAACAGGGGGAACGTGAGCTAGAGTCATCAGGCTCAGAATATGCGGTACACAAATTGTGGCTGGGCTCTTGTGAACAGTGTGAGTTGCTGCAATGGCGTTTAGCTTCTTTAATAGCTCGGTGTCCGATATGGACCCTGCACAGACTACTCAGTTAGTTAGTCAGTGAGTCAGTTAGAGTGAATACAGATCTTCACACACACCAGTTCAGAGGTGTCAGGGATGACACAGGCTGACTGACACACCGTCAGCTGGATCGTGTCCTCCACTACAGTCAAGCTGAATTACAAAAATGCTCTCAATGTTACTGCATTTTGGTACGTGTCGCCACGTGTCTCTGTAGCAAGTACACAATATTCGGAGCAAATTGCTGCCTCCATCTTCAGGGCAGGATTTGTTGTGTAGGCATCACAATACATGGCGTTTTACCCCAGCAGGTAAAGTTGATGTGTTCGCACCAGGAAGGCCTAGCGGTATAGCTCCACTCATTCTTATCTTATGTTCGGAATTGGGCAATACAAAACCACCGTCTTCTAAAATGTGACGCCGTATATTTTGGTAGCTAAGTATGCAACGTTTCGGAACGAAATGCAGTGTCCATCTTCAGGGTGATAGAACTCATAGAACATGTTCCTCAAACAACGCGATATAATGTACCAGACCAGTCGGTATCACAGCACAAACATCGCTCCATGTTTCACTCATGACCACACACACCACTGCTATCAGCAACTCATTTGCATTGTCTCTTTGTTTTCGACCTCTTTTCGCCGTTCCTGTTGTCACTGCTCCCGCTGCGCGCCAGTTCCTAATCAACCGTGCGCTCCCTTTCCCACGCATTACTCACAACACTTATATAATTATTGCTGCATGTCAAAGTGGCCTACGGCCGGCGGGTACCGCGGGTGCAGAGCGGAGAGACACGTTCCGTCAGGCTTGGCTGCTGCTGGACGGGATTCTGCCACCGCAACAGCGAGAGCCACAGCCGTCATGCACACGTGGAGATGTACATGGCCGTCGTTCGGTTTCTGCACCATGTTGCGATTTCGGGGAAACATACTGCCTTCACGTTCAGGGTGGGTGAAGTGATGTAAGTCATACAGGGAGGCTGCAGGGTGGTCGGTCAACTGCTGCACATGGAGCAAGTAATAGCAAAGTGTGCAGAACCAAAATCACGTAGCCACTAGACGTTGTGCCACTTGTGTACGCAGCAACTGCCAATGGCGGCCATCGCTAGCAGCTCTATCCATCAGGCTGTTCAAGAATATAACATTTAAAATGCAGACTGTCCTGCCTCTGACGTTACCTGACAAGCAGGCGAACGATAAACCACGCAGTCGGTCTACTCATTTCACAACGCCTTATCATAACTGTTGGTATCCCGCGGGCTGAGCGGGTGGAGGCAGGGTGCTTGCTTATCGGCCGTACTCCCACGGCTTATCTTCTAGTCTTTCCTGCTTTCCTTCTTTATAGTTTCGTTGTTCTTTCTACCATTCTGCTTGTCATATTCAGCACATTTAGCACATTCTCCTCCATCGTAATACGTCAAATTTTCTTCTTTCTATTCACTGCAGTTTTCCTTAGTTTTCATCCTATCTCTTTCTATTCTCCTCGCTCCCTCCACGCCGACCTACACAACATTTCAAACCGGAAACATGAAAAATCTTCGCGCTGTTGCCAAATGTACTTCAAGTGAATTTCTGATCCGTGCTCTGAAATGCACCGAGACCACTTCCTTCATCTCTACCGATTCATGGCGATTGGACGCCATACAACATTGGCAGTTGATACAGTGTCGTTTATCAAAACAATCACTTTATCTACGAAACTGCTGGCTCGCTGTCCATGTCCATGTCCGTAATGTCCAGACAAGCCTCGCCCACCGTCTGTTGCATTAGAGCTGCTATAGCCTGCCTGTTTGCTGCGAACCTTCCTGCTGTCCGGTACACCGGTACAGCTACGTGCCAATAGCTCTGACCGTCGGTCTTAACGCTGCACTATTGCTGCAGCCTGTTCCTGATTGCGGCTACTTAAAAATTCTGGCTCTCGGACGGCCACCAAAGGCGCAAATTCTTTTCGCCACTATTGGCCTGCTATTTGGGAAGTTAAAAGGTGGACACATACAAACAGATACGCACATTTAACGCCTTATGTTGCATGTGAGCTGAACTTGGTCTTTCGTATAAAGACACAGACTGGTGGTACTGCGGAAGGTAATTGGTTTTAAGCGGGAGGAAGCAATCGTAGAGTGCGGAGCTTTGTGCCTGGTTATAATAAATGAATGAAGACAACTGTGATGGGCTGGTCATGCAACACGCATAGGACAGAAAAGAAATTTACAAAAAAAATCGCTGGCAAAATTTAAGTAGAAAAAACACTTGAAAGCCCTATACGAAGATGACAGTATAACATTAGAATTTATCTAAGACATACAAAAAGAGAATGTAGGTAGGCTTCATCTGGCTCGGAATATTCTGCAGTGGCTGAAAGAAATGTGTTTTTACCATGTGACGTATTGTTGGGTTCTGACAGACGCTAAATAACGGACTTATTAAGACAGTTACTAAGATAGTTGTGATTCAATTAGAAGGTGCCATTTAACCTGAGTTATAATTAAAGACCCAGTCCGCACCGCGCATTTATCTCTGTTACACAAACCAGTCAGTTAATGTTGTATAGGGAAATAATCGCTGTTTGTTCTGAGATCCACACAAAACACATAAATACAGTGTGTGGGCAGAACGTTGGATTTGTGAATGTTATATGTAGTGGTAGGGCCGGGATAGCTGGACGGTAGGTCGACTGGGCCACGGGCTGGACAGTCCAGGATTCGAATGAGGGCAAGTACAAATGAGGCCTTCTTCTCCAAAACGTCCGGACCCACGCTGCAGTCCACCCACTAACACGATCTGCGGCTGTAGCTGACCCGCAACTGGCATCAAGCGTCCAAGTTAAACACGAGTGGAGCTCTACCTGCCTTCATGGCACGTAACGGACGCCTTTTGCATTTGGTGGTACATATAGTAACCACCAGGTATTGAAAACTTGCAGGTCTGTAATACTGAACAATATAGCGAGAATAACTAATGTAGGAACATTAGGACGTACTGCTGCGTTGGTAGGCGCAAGTGGGCACAAGTGCTAGGAAGGTGGTGGATATCATACGAGCATACTAATTATGCTGTGTTATGACTAAAGGAAGTCACGTGACATCGAAATAAAGCAACTCGATCATGCAAAAAAAAAAAAAAAAACAAGGTCCGTTTTTTTTTTAAAGTTCATTTTTTTTTTAGATCTGCATCTACAATTTATATCCTGCGCGGCCATCTTGTGTTAGGATATGTTCTGGTCACCTCGACCCCCTTAATGACGGGAGGTTATTCCGTGTCCCGAGACATCCTGCGACCATCTCTCTGTCCTTATGTGCAAATCGCCTACGGTCGGTCCCACGCCGCTCTATTTACATATGTCACGGCATAGACAGACCTGCCATTGTCCACAGACCCATGTGATGTGATAAGCCACATTTGCATATCAGAATACGCACAATTGACGGCAACAAAACATGATAGCATATATCGCGGATGTAACTGTCCCAGGACGTAACAAGGCAACTCTCTGACGGCCAACTTTCATCCGTCCGATGTAAGACCGACTTCCTACCGCACAGTGAACACAATCGCCTCCTACGCCGTACTGGCAGATGGATGCTGTTTGTTTTCAGAATGAAGACTTAACAATGGGGAGAAGACGCAGGCTTTGTTTGTGTCAAAGTATGTGATACAGATACAGTAGAGTCTCGATGTTCGATATTTCGACCTTTCGTTAGAACCCACTATAAGGCTAATGTCTGGGCCTTGTGCCATTTGTTCGGAGAAGCCGGGAACACCCCACGTGGGTAGCGAGTCGCTCGTGCTACTGCGCAGACCACTCACAGCTCAGTCAAGCTCTGTCTTTCGTTAATTGAGGATGATTGTTTGCATGCTAAAGCAATGAGACGCCTGCACTAGCATAGGTCTAATGTACACATTATTCTTCGAAAAATGTTCTTATTGTATTTCAAATAAACCCTCACGCTTTTTGTTGGGATTATTTGCTATTTGTGTTAATGTTATTTGGTAAGATAAGATATCCAAACCAAATAGCCGTTTTAATCTGAAAACGGATTCCGATGTCCGTGACGATTTTGTCTGTCCCACTTAATCACGAACATCGGGACCGTACTGTAGTTACCGCTGGGCCTTCAAGGAACAAGGAAAAAATTATTTCACAACACAAGTCACGAAAATTTGGGAGGGGTACTGCCGGCTGAAGCAAACCAAATCAGGTGCACTGTCAAACTTTCATTCTGTATGCAGCACCGCCGCACTGTTCGGTTCTCTTCACAGCACCGCCGCGCTGCCGTACGAACATCACAGTCTCGCTTCCCGTCGACTCTCTGTAAAGTACAATTGGAAAAGCTGCATTGCGTAATGCAAGAACGACCCATGACGATGAAGGCGCTAGGTTCCTCCAAAACGTCGGTGTACATTAAACTGCCCACTGCACAGCGCACCGTCCTGTAAGACCATCTTCCCCCTCTGGTCCTTCCTTGAACTGGATCTGATCTTCGTCTCTCAGATTTACAAATGGATTTTCCGTCCTTGAAATCTCGACCGTCCCTTTTGTACAGTAAGAAGGTAAGTGAAAGCTAATAGCTGCTGGTATAGACGGCGGCTACTGAGGTGCAGGTAAACGGCTTGTTTGGACTAAATGAGCGAAAAGTCACGAAGACGAACTGTACGTTTGGAGAAATGGAAGAACAGCTCCACGATTCCTCACATCTTTGAAATCAATTGCGACTTCTGTGTACGGTACCACTTGCCTGACAACAGAATGAATTCTGTACAACGTGTTTGTGTGTTTCATGTAATTCTGTACAACGTGTTTAGGTGTCATACAATTCTCGCAATGAACATAGTTTATTTCTGTTAAAGGTGGCTTGTGTAATGGAGGCACTGCATTCTCTGTGAGGTGGGAAAGTAATTTCTGTCTACTGTTATGTGGACGAATGAAGTCTACGTGAGAAATGAAGTGGCCGGCCAGTGACGGTCTGGCACAGGGTTCTTGACAAGTGTTGCAAAATCGGAATTGTGTTGGTGAATATAATCTAAATAAACCTGAAATAATAGATTAAGAAAGAGAGACAATTAAAGGTAAAGGAGAGATGGAGAATTGGCAGACAGAATATCCAGGGTAGGCTATAGGCTAAAGGTAAAGGTAAAGCAGTCCCGTTACAGGCCTGGAGTGGCCCAGAGGGTTCCAGGAAGTAGAGGTTCCCAGATTACATGACAAAGGCACAGGATGGTGGTAAGATTGTCAGCCCACGCACCGGCCGCCTTTACCCCAGGAAATGCTCCTGGTACTCATTTCTGTTAGACGCTGAGTCGACCCCAGGGCCATAGTGCGATCGGAAGGATTATGTCAATGAAAAATTCCAATGACGCCATCTGGAATCAAACCAGCGACCTTCCGATTTGTAGCACAGCACCTTAACCACTGTGCCACTATAGGCTAGATAATTTAATTATTTGGGAGTATTTCTTGGAGAACAAAAGAGGATAAAGCAAACAAATGTATTATCCGTAGCAAATGCATAGACAGCACTTGCAGCTATAGATACGTGTACACCATAACCCCTAATATACGTATAAAGATAGGCACACCGCAAATAATTTATGAAATAGTGTGTGAATCTGATGTTAGGTATGGGGATCAGATGGGCATGGAAATAAAGAGACAAGGTACATGGGGAATGTCGTAAGGAAATGATGGGAGTTGCCAAGTTGAACGACATAAGTTTACGAGGAAAGAGAACTTGGAACAGAAAGCAGAGGACGTACGGTTAGAGCACTGAGAGCAAATGCTGGCGACGGAGTGTGTGTCTGGCTGGGTGCGGAAGAACCGTTCAAGGTGTGTTAATGCCTCGCATAGAGAGTGTGAGTGTCAGGAGGTGAGCTACGGAGTTGAAAGGTGAGCTGGACAGTGCTGGATTGTCAGTTGTGTGGTTGAGTGAGCAACAGAGTAATATTTGTAATATTTGGTACACACACACACAAACACAAGCCGCCAACACAACTGCACTTTGTGTCGTCAGCAGCAGACCGGCATTTAAAACAGTTAACACTAAAAATACTGAGCGGTCAGTAGCTGATGTTGACCAAAATATAGTTGTGTTATGTTATGTTATGTTAAATTATGTTATGTTACGTTACGTTCGGTTTGTATTTATTGATCCAACATACACGAACACAGCAGGAAGTAACTTTAAGAAAAGAGAGAATAATGAGTAAAGTGATATAAGCAATGTGCAATAACACGGAGAGGCAAACATGCTGGAAAAACTGTGGGAAAGTTTGCACCGGTGTACGGGCCATGAATTGTAATCCCGGTAGAAGTCATATATAGAAGGTAGTAATGGGCAGGAAAGAAACGGAATTGAGTAGCTGTTATCAGCAGTGTGGGGACTGAGATAAATGAGAAAATATGGATAAGTAAAAATACGTCCGTTTTGTTTAGGTGTTTATGTTAAAAATATATTGCTGGGCTGTCCAGAAAGAAGGCAATGGAGACCAGCATATCTAAGGAAAATGGCGGGCTGTGAATGCAAGGGCTTCTGTACCAAGTTCTTGTTAGAATGCTCTGCAGCACAAATTTGATGCAGGCGAAACCGCGTGCGTCATTAAGCACCACGCCACAAAGACGTAGTGGGGCGTGAAGTTATACGGCAGCTCCACTCTTTCCTACCGTCCGTCGCTTTACCCCCGGGATAGAATCCAATCACCCTCTGGATAGGAGACACTGCGCTTCCTACATTCCGCGAATACCCGCCCCTAGCCAATTGACGTAGCTTCAGCTGGCTCAGCTCTGTTTCTGGGACGTGACGCCGTGCCGTTAATTCCCGCTACTTGACCCTTGAAGTTGAAGGGGGCACATCCCTTCGAAACTTCGAGAACCCCTCAGCGTCATGTGCCAGAAGAACAGAATCTTCCCGGAAAACATTTAAATCTATCCACTAAAATACACGGCGTCACGTCCTCAAAAGATCTCATCCATAATTGTACTTTCCTAGCTTTCCCCGAGCAATAAATTATAATGGGCACTATTATTTTATGTTTTTGTTTACAAGATAACAAACAACAGCAGTTTGTGTTTGTTTTGAAGCCATATGAAGACAGGCTGAGGTTAAGTCGGTCGGTCTGCTTACTGTAGGCCCTACCTGAGCTGTTAATGACACAGTGCTGCCGCGACGTGGCAGACAGACAATGCAGACTTATACAGCTTCCTGGAAGACGTTAGGAAGGAAAGGAAAGGCAAGGAAGAAATATTTCGTGGGAAGGCCTTGAGAGGGAACGAGCGTCCTGTGTGACGGACGGACCGACACACTACTGTATCTGTTCAAACGATCTCCATCATTCCGCTACCTGCATACATCTCGGTGCTACTGGTTAGGATAGCGACCAAGCCCACACAGCTGTGATTCACAATCTGTGGGCCGCGAAACCTCGAGCAGAGTCCCAACACTGCGAGAACTTCGCAACCTCTCTAGCTTCTGCTGAGTTACTGTGATGAATGAAATGTGAACTCGTGTACAGCTGTTCTGTCATTATGCTAGTTCCCTGGCAACACATAATTGGAACAATTCGACGCAAATTTCAAACAAGTAACACACAGACACTGTTGCTATTACACAAGACAATGGCGGAACCAGTTAATGCAGCTGTTCGGAGGTTAGATATACTGTCATTTGTCAGAACAGTTCGGTGGAATTGGATTGGGCATGTTAACAGAATGGATAGTGAGAGAAAAATAAGTGGTATACTTAGCAGTATCCTCATGGAAGTCGACGAAGAGGACGACCAAAAAGCAGATGGTGGAATAGTGTACAAACAGATATTAATAAATGCAAAATTACAAACTGGAAAGGGAGGTCAAACGTTTTACAGAGCTGACTGGGAGAAGAGCATTATGGAGGCAAAGAAGATGGACAGGCCATGTAGACGAACCAAGCCTGGAACTGTTGCTAATGATGATTAGGCTACATTTTGTAAATTGAATATACCAGTACTATGTGTGTGTGGGACCGCCTCTGTGGTCTAGTGGTCAGAGTTTCTGGCTACACATACAGAGGTCCCGGGTTCGATCCCCGGCGCTACCAGATTGTCTGAGTAGTAGTGGGTCTGGAACGGGGTTCACTCAGCCTCGTGAGCCTCGTGAGGTCAATTGAGGAGCTACTTGAATGAAAAAAGTAGCGGGTCCAGGTCTAGAAAACAG
>Ga0123354_10002523_pt1 | contig 24314 bp, 18 predicted proteins | sample TergutLab28metaG_2_FD_97872 | JGI IMG/M metagenome (GOLD analysis project Ga0123354, IMG submission 97872) | Labiotermes labralis P4 segment gut microbial communities from Petit-Saut dam, French Guiana - Lab288 P4 | ecosystem: Host-associated > Arthropoda: Insects > Digestive system > Gut ... | reverse complement strand
TCTCTCACACACTCTCTCACACACACACACACACACACACACACACACACACTCTCTTCGGTATGTAAATTTCATGGATCCATTTTGGTGTCATAAATACAGCAGGACGTGGAACAAGTCATAAAAACATATATATACAAATTTGCAGTGTAAAATCGTATAAACATTTAACAAAAAGAGTGTTATATATCAACTTGACACATTAAAAAATTCATCTACAGAGTAAAGCAGTGTTTGTCTAGGTATTTTCTTAAGGCTGCTTTAAATTTTGCCTTGTCATGCTTGAAGATTGTCACACTGGGTGGTGAACTGTTGAATATTCTTATGGCAGCATAGAATGTGCTTGTTTGAAAACAAGATAGGTTGGCATTTGATGTATGAAGATGACGCTTATTCCTTCTATTAATATTATGTATAGGAAAATTTGTTTCAAAAATTTCCTGATTATTGATAATGACGTTCATTAATAAAAGTAATATTGACATGGAACTGGCAGAATCTCTAATTATTTAATTAGACTTCTACAACTGGTTCTGGGTTGTGCACTTGTCATGATTCTGACAACTTTCTTTTGTAAAGTGCAGATCTTCCCACTGTTCGAAGAGTTACCCCCCAAAATATTCCGTATTTTATAACAGAGTGAAAGTATGCATAGTAATTGATTTGAGAATATTAATGTTACTGATGAGGACCATCGACCTGATGGCATCGTAACATGCTCCACTTAATTTAGGTCTCATTTCCTCAAAATGTTTCTTCCAGTTTATGTGCTTATCAATTTTTAAACCAAGAAATTTTGTATTCACTGTCTCTTCTATATACTTTTCGTTACTGCCAATATGTAATGTAGAACATGATGGTGACCGTTTACTTCTGCTTGTTTCTGGTTGCAGTAGTTACCATGTTAGTGAGGCAGGACTGTGGTGGCAGGAGCTAGCATCAGACTTGAATATTCCAAAGGACATCTACTGCTCACCTAAAGAAGAGAAGGATGCTACAGTTTTCTCAGTCAGGGTATGTAGTACCTTGTGTAGCATGAGTGCTGTTTGTTCATTTTATTGCTGCGCTGAAGTAACTTTGTAACTAATGGAGTCGATTTGTACCTTTCAAGCACAAATCACGTGCAGCAGATATTTGAAAATTGAGTTGTCTGTTTTCAACATTAGCTGGTTGTTGGTGTTTAGTTAGTGATCACCATTTATTTTGACAATCATATGGAGAGGGTAAAGTTATCCCTGTACACATCATAAAGGCATATGGGGGGAGTTGATTTATGGCTCCACTCATTCTTCATCTCAGCTCTAGACAGAGGTGAGCAGTCAGCTTCACATGTTGACTGCTTTACCTGGGAAAAAAACCCTGTTGCCAATTGAGTAGGAGGTTGGGTGGGCCCCTGAGCCAGTCTGGGTGATTTGGAGAAGAGGAAAGTATTTTACCCCTGCCAAGATTTGAAGCCTGGACCATTCAGCCTGTAGGTAGTTACTGTACTGACTACAGCATCTGGGCTCAACAATCACTTGTGCCCCGTACCAGCTATGTGGGCATAATTCTGAGTTTCTCTCTGTACTCTCTGTAAGTGGCCATCCAGTGTGCACACCAGACGGCCAATTACTGAGAGTACTACACCAGATGCTGTATTAATACAATTCTACCTCCTGATGATGAGCACAGTGCTGCTCAAAACATGTAGAGGATTACAATAGTAAACGTTTTATACAACGCAATTGTGCATCAAGTTGATCATTTACGCAGAGGAGACTTCAAGTTAACTGCAAGCTTCCAGAATTGGTTTATCGCCTGGAAGAACAACAGCACTAGCTTTGTGGAGAATTACTCAGCTGCACTGTCATTTGACTGTAAATCATTTAATTGTATTTTAGGCGCTGTGTGTTGAAGGTGCACCAATGAACAGGGCATCACGTTCCATCCCTAATTATCTCATACGACTGCTGCCACCACTGGCCATGCACAACAGACTTCCTTACGCCATCGAAGTAAAAGTGCCAACGATAAAGTATGAAATTCGCATTGAAGCAGGAGAAAAGACTAACATATACTTCTTGAATCTTCTGAAGATGCATAAAATATATGTCGAGGTATTTATAGCTACTGATAGTTGTACATTAAATTTGAGCTGTTTGTAGCAGTGAGTATTTAGGTTATGGTTTGTGGGCATTGACTGCTAGGAACAGTAGAGATCATTGAAAATGTGAAGTGGCAAAGAATGCATCTGGAAATTGTGTGTTTGTTGGTATAGATGATTGTATCTGTCCAGTTTCATTTTGTTGGATGCGGTTGAGTGTAAGTAATGTGAAGAGTGGTGTAACCTGTACTGAAAGTGTAAAGAAGCTATGATGTGTGTCACTTAGGTTCCTGTCTACTTGGGAATCCCATGGATTGGGTCTTTCAACTTGACTGCTGATCTGGAGGAGAAGACTGTCGCCATGGCAACTGAGTATGACACAGAAGGAGGCAACAAACAGCTGGGACTGAGCCTCCGTGTCGAGCGAACTGAAACATGTGATGTGTTCCTGCATGCCCCATACTGGATAATTAACAAGACTGGCTTGCCTTTGCAGCTCAGAGTAAGTGTCACAAGGATAAATGGTAAAACTGTTCCTGTTCTTAATTAAACATGTCTCAAAGACATACAGCAATGGAGGTAGAGTCCCATGCAGTCTTAGTCTCAGCAAATGTGTGTCAGTTCACCAGTAAATCACAACAGATAAGGGCCTCTTTTGATGGTCCCATTACACAAAGCCAATTTTTGTCAGATCTGTATGGATATGAAAATAGATTTTATATCTTACAAATGTCACTGTCTGGAATTGTTAAATTGGGTCATGAGAAAATCTGGAGCAGACACCCCAAACTTTGCAAGTCTGAGTTTCCTACATGGGAAATTTTATTAAATGACTCTATGGAGTAGAATCCATTTTGAGAATTTGAGAAGCCTATAGTTCAACTAGTCAAGCCTTTCCCTGCATTTTTGAAACCTGCGAGGTTCATTACCATGTTCAAAAGAGCCTGCCACTGGTCTGTTTTCAGAACCACATTAATTCATGCCACACCCTGCTATCTTGTTTATGGAAAATCCTTTTTAATATTATCCCCCATCTACACCTAAGCCTTCCAAGCGGTCTCTGTACCTGTGTAGTGTGTTGTAACTTGTGACATTTTACAGTGACAAGTTCCTAGACCCTTGCCTATCTGCAGGTTGGAAGATGTGTGTAATTATTTGCATATTTTTCTTTGGTTTGACGGATACAAATAGAATATTGTTTTATTGACAGGCTTCTCTCTCCGATGTTGTGTATGAGGCGCAAGGGGAGGAGCCATTGCTGTTCTGTTACAAGAAACAACGTCGCCGTTGTGTCCGCTTACGAGCATATCACTCATCATGGTCTTCTGCGTTTTCATTAGATACAGTGGGCTGTACAGGGCTTGTAGTGTGCAAGGACAGAGAAAGAAAGCGTTGTTATCGAATCCTGCTAACTGTTATACTGTCAAAGCTGTGCCCTCATCTGACACGTATAGTGACTCTCCTACCTAACTTTCTGGTTGTCAATGACACTAGGAAACATCTTAGGTTCATGGAAGAAAATGAGAGGGCAGATCTGTGGATTGATCTGGCACCGGGACAGGTGAGCATTCATTCAAAATAATGATGGTGATGGTATGCCAGTATATGACTCTGGTTTGGTAGAAAGGTCCAGGCAGGCTACATTGATACCTGTCTATATAACTGTGTGACATCTGTCCCACAAGAACAAAATCTTGACACTTGCTGCTGTGAGAACTTGACTCAAAATAAATGAGTAATTTGACACTAAGTTTGTAACTTATTGTGCATTTGTTGCGTGCTGTGTAGGAAAATAACACTCATACAGGTTTATCATGTCTGTCCAATTGTTCCAACTTGAGAACCGTGGGATTGATATTTGTAAAGTATTGTGAATTTTTTGCTATGGAAGACAACCTCAAATTTGTAATTTTTTTATTTTGTGCAGTTGGTAAGAGCTGCATGGCAGACAGACAAATTTGTGATGTAGGGGGTGAGACTAACACATCTAACAAAGTGCAGCAACCACAGTAACCAGCAACAGATCATACATACTGTAGAAACAATAAATATTATAGTTCTAAAGAAAAACTATATCCAACCAGATACAACCGGGACCATGGTACCCTGTAATATAATGATATCTCGAACCTGCCCCATTACGCCCCAAGACCACTACACGCATACTAGTATAGCCTAAGCTATAAGTCTAACCACAACCTGATGATGGCCCACATATAGGGCCGAAACATGTCGTTGTTGTAAACTCCTATAATATAATAACAAATATAATTTTGTTTGACTGTAAGTGTTAACATACCTAACTCCTTAAATATTATAGCAGTGTTAGTGACTGTGGTAGTAACAGGAATGTAACCACAGTATTTAATATTTAGGGTGTCAGCGTATGAAGAGTGTGTGTGTGTGTGGACACTGTGTATACTTCGAGCAGACTGCAACTGTAGAGTCTTACTATAAATTGGGATTATGAGATAATGCTTGCTTAAAGAAGTGAGATATGCATGAGTCGTTGGCGTATTTGGTATGCTATCAATGACCCAACTAAAATCTTTGAGGTCTGAGGATCTTCTGCTTGTGCCTCTTAAGGTTTCTGCTACCTCTACCAACATCAGTGTAGATGTTTGCATATACCACAAAACAGCTATCTTCAAATAAAAATTAATTAATCCATTGTATACTAATGATAAGTCTTATTTGAAACAATAAAAGGCCAGGGAGTAATCAATATTGCAAGTCTGATTTGACTTGTCCAGATATTTACCATTTTGGGTGTGTGAGATTGTAGAAAAATTTGTCTGTGTTGGGGGGAGGGTTGAGAAGAGGGGGGGCATGCATGTCTTAGCTGTTTTGGAACTTTGTTGTGAAATAATTTAATTGGAGGAGTACCTGTCAGCTATTGAAAAGAACTGTGAACCCAGGAGACAGTCATTGTTGAAAGTAATCTATTTCTGGAAGTCATGTTTTTCTCTTTGGTAGTACACTGTACCTCAGAATCTCTTAATTATTTAAAAAATGTCATAGTCAAAATAGAAACCTGAAAATGCCTGGTATGGATAAATTAATGTTCTTTCGTTACCTAAATGAGTGTAATATTGTCTTTTACCCTGAACAGCTTCACGATTCATTGAAACAAATGGACTATAAGTATAATGAGGTTCACATTTCCTGAAATTTATTAAACCTCCAACATGTTTGGCTTGTATGGGCCATTTTCAAGGTGTTTGCTTTAGTGATTGTTCAAGAATATATTTTAAACATTATGCTTTTCAGTGTGTTCCCTTCTGGCCTGATACAGACTCCATGAGGATGTATGTGAAGTATCGGGACAGCAAATTGGTGTCACTGCACTTCCCTATAACGCACATTCACCAGACCGTGCTGCGCATGGATAAAGGTGTAAGTGTTGCTTTAAGTTGCTGAGAGTGGGATCAGATGGGCATAAAGGTGTAAGTGTTGCTTTGAGTTGCTGAGAGTGGGATCAGATGGGTATAAAGGTGTAAGTGTTGCTTTGAGTTGCTGAGAGTAGGATCAGATGGACATGAATGTAAGTGTTGCTTTGAGTTGCTGAGAGTGGGATCAGTTGGGCGTAAATGTGTAAGTGTTGCTTTGAGTTGCTGAGAGTGGGATCAGATGGGCATAAAGGTGTAAGTGTTGCTTTAAGTTGCTGAGAGTGGGGTCAGATGGGCATAAAGGTGTAAGTGTTGCTTTGAGTTGCTGAGAGTGGGATCAGATGGGTGTAAATGTGTAAGTGTTGCTTTGAGTTGCTGAGAGTGGGATCAGATGGGCATAAAGGTGTAAGTGTTGCTTTGAGTTGCTGAGAGTGGGATCAGATGGGCATAAAGGTGTAAGTGTTGCTTTGAGTTGCTGAGAGTGGGATCAGATGGGCATAAATGTGTAAGTGTTGCTTTGAGTTGCTGAGAGTGGGATCAGATGGGTATAAAGGTGTAAGTGTTGCTTTGAGTTGCTGAGAGTAGGATCAGATGGACATGAATGTGTAAGTGTTGCTTTGAGTTGCTGAGAGTGGGATCAGATGGGCATAAATGTGTAAGTGTTGCTTTGAGTTGCTGAGAGTGGGATCAGATGGGCATAAATGTGTAAGTGTTGCTTTGAGGTGCTGAGAGTGGGATCAGATGGGCATAAATGTGTAAGTGTTGCTTTGAGGTGCTGAGAGTGGGATCAAGCTTTAACACTGCGAAAATGGCCTGTGATCTATAAGGCAGTAATATGTTTTATGTTGCACATAGAAACTCTATATTTACTTGTGATGTATTCAGGCTGTGAATTCGTGAGTTTTTAAAGGGATTGGCTATGTAAACTTAGGAACATGCAGCATAATGTATTCATATTACTGGCTACATAAACACAGAAACATTGCAAAATATATTCATGTTATTGGCTGTTTAATCTCAGGAACATGCAACATAATGTATTCATGTTAAATGGCTGTGTAAATGCAGGAACAAGCAATGTAATGCATTTATATTATTTGCTGTTTAAACTCAGGACATGCAGCATAATGTATTCATGTTACTGGCCATGTAAACTCTGGAACATGCAGTGTGATGTATCCATTTGACTGGTCATGTAAACTCAGGAACATGCAATGTGATGTATTCATGTTACTGGTGGTGTAAACTCAGGAACATGCAGTGTGATGTATTCATGTTACTGATCATGTAAAATCAGAAATATGCAGTATGATGTATTCATGTTACTGGCTGAGTAAACTCAGGAACAGGCCACATAATATATTCATGTTACTGGTTGTGTAAACTCAGGAACATGCAGTGTGATGTATTCATGTTACTGGTCGCGTAAACTCAGGAAAAGCCCACATCATGTATTCATGTTACTGGCCATGTAAACTCAGGAACATGCAGCATAATGTATTCATGTTACTGGCTGTGTAAACTCAGGAACAGGCCACATTATGTGTTCATATTACTGGCCATGTAAACTCAGGAACATGCAGCATAATGTATTCATGTTACCGGCTGTGTAAACTCAGGAACAGGCCACATAATGTTTTAACCAAATGCTGCTAACACATATATATTAGCAGGCTGGTCTGTGTGTGGATGTGAGCGGAGGGGGTGAGCAGCCCTTCACAGTCACGTTCCGATGCTATTGTGTGGGCAACGCTCCAGTTCGTGTTGACAATCTGTGTGAAGACCTGTTTCTCAAAATTCATCAGCAGGATCTGGGACAGGTAAGTTAAGATGACTGAATATGACAGGGACCTGGCTGTATCATATGGAATTGGCAGCTAACAGTTATGTACTGGACTGCCTTTCCTCTGCATCATTTGATGAATTAAACTCTGCAACATTTATTTGGTGTCATGACTTGTAAACGCACTGGACACAGTTTACGATATCATTTTAGATGTGTGTTTTTATTCATGTAGCTCTAGATTCATGTCTTGTAGATGCATGGAAGTTCAGTTCACTGTTACGAAATAACTAGCACATTACCTGTCAAAAGATGATGACCATATTGCTCACACCTTTCATCCCTTTTGTGCCTATATCTCATTCCTTTGACCTCCCAAATTTGTAAACTTTTTCGTCCCATCATATTTTGATTCCTTTCGCTCTTTCTTTTGACCTTCCTCTTCAGGTTAAAACAGTTCCTCACCCCATTATTCTTGTGTATAACTCACTTTTTACCTTTATATTCTCTCCTTTCTTTTGTACTCATTTTCCATTCATTTTATGAGCGTTTCTTTATTCTACATGCCCCATCCTCCACTTCTTCTTTCACATTCCTTTACATTACCACACTTTCATCACTGTTGAGCTCTCACTCCTCTATCTCTTTCACACTTTTATCTCTTTCTCTTTTTTGAAGTAGTCCTCATATTCCTTTTCTTTCTGTCCTTTGCATATTTTATTTCCCTCTATTCTACCAGTGACAAAACACAGCCTGTGTTTGTTCAGTATCCTGGCAATGATAATGGGTTTGCATCAAACATGACAGGAATTTGCTTTCGTATGTATTTAACTTGTATGAATATATGAATATCATATGATTCTTGTCACTTGCAAAATTATATGTCATATCTTGTTGAATTGTTTCCATCATATGTATTTGTATAGTACTTGGGTATGAATGTTATGCCACCATGGGCCATTCTGCCTTTGTAATTTTTAATGCACTGCCGTCAGTAATACCAAAATGCCTATGATGTGTATACAGTGGGAGTGACACTAGCAAATTCAGTGTTAGGACATTATAGTTTGTATCATCATGTATTTTGAAAATTAGAGGCGTGAATTTCTGTGTCATGATGTTTTAAACGTGCTGTATCTTGACACTTTCATATCTTCTCCATAAAGAAATTGTTCAGTATTCTGCTAATAGGTAGTGCACTTACATGCTTGCGTGTTTTTTCTCAGGTGGTCCTTCTGAGTCCATATCAGTCAATGTTGTATACATGGGACGATCCCTCCAAAGAGCGGTCTCTGCTTTGGAATGTCTACAACAAGAAATCAAAAGGATTTGTTGCTGAGTTCTGGAAGGTGAAGGTCACAAACATATGGACAGTTAAGAAGTAGTTGAGTCATATTTGCTGTCACCTATTTATTAACCCATTAATTTTACCGGAGTAGAAATGGACATAGAGTTACACAGCTGAGCTCACTTTTCAGTTTGGCTTATTGGAATAAATTTTGACTCCAAAGATGATTATGTCACTCATGTGAAAAAGGCAGTATATACATATACAAATATGTGGATAAGATTCTTGGAATTTGCTAATTTACAGGACTTAGCAGATGAGAGGATGGTGGTGAGTGGAATCTTCAGCTCCAAGTTGTAAGGACAGGAGGGGAATGGGGCTTTGGTGTTGGTGGTTTTGAACCCACCAGAGTCGCTGCCAGTGAGTTAGGTCTTTATTGTTTTTGGAACATGACAATGAAGGTTTTGGTTTTAAAAATGAATGGGAATTTAGTGGCTTACTGAACAGGTGTCAGCTTTTCAGGAAACATTCTGTTGTGAGGCACCTGGTTTGATCCTTTACCATGGTGACTGTCCTTCCTAATTTCCTTCAGTTGATTGCATAAATTGGGTCCTGAATGCTGCTTTCCACATCCTGTCCTTTTCAGTGCTTGTTCAGCACACATAAATTTTATATAATTTTAGCTATTAACGTTCTTAAAAACCATAAATAAATAAGGCCTCTGCTTCATGGGATTTGGTTACATGTTTAGTAAGAATGTGGATATTGTCATAAATTGACATATTGCATAATTAGTAGGTTTCACCCCTTTTATAGGCCATGAAGGCCCTTAGGGTGAGTAGAGGTATAGCTACAATTTATAGGACCTTGGCACTAGATGGGGGTGGGGAGGTCAGCCCCACGCCCCGGCCGCCTCTACCCCTGGGAAAGACCCGGTACCCTTTTTGCAGGAGGCTGGGTGGGCCCCAGGGCCAGTCTGGATGGGCAGAAAATCTTGTCCCCACCGGGATTCGATCCCAGACCGTCCAACCCACAGTCAGTCGCTATACCGACTGAGCTACCCAGCCCACATATTGCACAATTAGCAACTGCTAATTAATTTTGTGTTTTATAAGATTTGAGTGTTTCATAGTGGTGTCACTGAAGACTTGAGTGTTCTGGGATGTGAGACTGTGTTGGATGAGTGACGCCTTTGTCTGTGGAGGTCAGCCAATTCAAGAGGTAGTTGGGTACACCATGATCCTTCGAAAAGTTGGTAACTACTTACCCAATAACACAGTATTACATCCCAGAAGATTTGTTGAGTCTTCAAGTTTGTGAAACATTGGCTGGTATATACCTAGTGACAAATACAGTAACTCTTTATTTTTATTAAGGATGGTTATGGACAAGAACGTGTCAGTTTCCATACAGTGAAGCAGCCATCTGTTGTGACCACCACACCAACTGTCACGGCTAAGCTGTCAGCTAGTCTGAAGAGAATAACTCCAAAGTCTCCGGTGCAAGATGGCAGCAGTAGCAGTGATGATACGGAATCAGATGAGCAAAAACCACAGGTGCTGCATTTGATTGTATCTGAACTGAAGTGATGAGGACCTAAGAGTTATACTAAAGGCAACAATTTATGAAGTGCATGCTTAGTCTGTCTGTTTTGGCATGTACATTATTGTTTGTTGAATATCTTAGACTTTAAGTCTGTTGTGCAGCGGGTTGAATTACAAGGGTAATCTGCCCCTGAGGGGCACACTGCCTCAATCTCACGAATTTAGCAGTGGTTTGTAAGGGGATCAGGTCACATGATATCGACCTAATCTATGAGTTTCCGAACATTTACATGCACATTTCCAGACTTCTGTTCAAAGGGGGTAAGGCACCCCTATAAGCCTATATTTACCAAAATATTCAGGATAAAACATATATTAACCAAAATACATTACAGTTTGGCAATCCATAAAATACATATTAACGTGCGTTAACCTAAAGTCTGTCATGAATGAAGCAGGGCAGGGTTAGTGACTTTTGTTGCTAGCATTCTGAATAATAGCAGCTTTCAGCACCAAATGCTCTGAATTACATCTTGAAGTACATTCCTGCCTATATGAAATAAAGTCAGCATAGCTGTTACCATTCAAATGGGTTTCTCTGTTACGTATTGCAATGATCTTCCCTTTCACTCTTCTCTTGGATAAGCCAGTGAATACTCCATAAATGAATGAATGAATGAATAAGTACAGGCGTGATACATGAAGTAGCCTGGGATTTTTATACCCAAAATTTGTGTTAACCTCTCTTACTGTTTTTTATTTTCTCAAAATTTGTAAACTCTGAATGAGTTCACAGCGACCTTCTACTTTGCTGGCTTTTGCATCCTTCAGTCTGTTTTTAATTATGTAGGTATGTGTGTGGTATTAATAATGTCACAGGGGCATTAACTGGTGAAGTGGGAGGAACATTGACAATAACGAAAAACTGCAGTATATATGGTCACCGGCAGTGCCCAAAATAAAAATAGGAGGCATATTGATAGCAGTGACTAAAGGAAATATGGTAACAGTAGTGACTATAAAATGATAGTAACTGGAGAAAATGTACCCATTAATTTTTAAGTTTTAAGAAATGATGTTTACACTGTTGGAACACATGGAAAATGTGTGAATTTCAGTGTACAGTCCAGCCACACAATACTGTTACATATGTCTGAACAATGAGAACACCAGGGAATGAGGGATGCATGTGGAAGTTCTGTGTCTTGTGATACAGACTACAGCAAAAATAACTTCGAATTAAATTCTGATGTATGTAACATACATAGTGGACCAATATATAATTTTCATCAACCTTCATCAGATTTTTCACTCTATCAAAAAGGAGTCTACTTAATTGACATGACAGTGTTTAACAGTCTGCCACAAAGTATTAAAAAATTTAAGTGATAAACCTAAACATTTTAAGTCAGCCATAATGAATTATTTACACACTCTTTCGTTTGTCTCCATAGGGAATACTTTCATCTCACTAGAGAATGATGAACTAAGCAATATCCTTTTTGAGCTAATAGTGTTCTATCAGGAACTGCTTTATGTATGAAATAGTTTCATGGCTTGTTCTGTATCCAAGGTATTACTCTATTTTGGAGTCATAAAATGTACATAAATTCCAATTCAAATTACATAATGTAGAATTCTGTTACACAGGGTGTTACATTCTCACTGAAGAAGACGAGAAAAGACAAAGTGACTGTGTATTGGGTCAGCTATCTGGAAGGACCCCAGAGGGTACTGTTATTTACACAAGACGAAAGGATAGCATACCAGACAAGAAGCAATGTTGATGCAGAGAAGAGCAACATGGAGCTGTTTGTATCTCTCAGTGGGATAGGTGTCTCACTGGTAAGTCCTGCAGTGCCTAGGCATGTGAACGTTGAAACACAGCAAACCTCTTATGTGCAAGGTCAACATTTTAACTAACTGACCGCAAGTTGCAGTGTTTCTCAGACAGTGATATTCTCCTGTTGGTATAGAATACACATATTATGCACTACAGACATCTTTTGTATTTGAGGCTGGAAGGCAGGCTAAAAGTGGACTGTTTTACTTCATGAATACTACTATCTTTTTTCACAGAAAGAAAGCAGTGTTTATTCATCTCATCAAGATGTTTTGACTCTTGCCTGAATGTATTAAGTGAAGTAGTAGTAGTAGTAGTAGTAGTAATAATAATAATAATAATAATGTTTCCTGTTTCACAACACTAATGTGATGTCTGCAGGCACTGGAATCAAACTACTGCCAGAAAGAACTGGCTTGTGTCAGTGTCACTGACTCCTCAGCTGTATGGGAAGTGATGGTGGCACATCGCTGGAAATTGCTGACATTGGAGCTAGCTTCATGGATAGAGGATAAATGGAAACAGGATCAGAAGAAAGCCCAAATGAAAGACTATGTTCATGTGAGTGCTCTTCTTTCTGTATGATGAGCTAATGTTGCTCTTATGCTCTTACAAGTATTTGTCTGTGATTATTTACAATTTGTGTTTCAGTTCATTACAGTCATTAAGGATGTAATTTAAAGAGTTATTATTGATTTGTAGGCACGTTCACAAAATTGCGAAAAGTGAATATTAGCTGTGTCATGTCTGTCCGTCTGCACGGAAATACTCTGCTCCCAACAGACAGATTTTCATTAAATTTGTTATTTGAGTAGTTTGTGAAAATCTATTGAGAAAATTCAAGTTTCATTCAAATCTGACAAGAATAATGTGTACTGTACATGAAGACCGATATATGTACATTTGTGATAATATCTGACTTAATTATTCTTACAATGGGGAATGTTTCAGATAAAAGTTGCAGAGAAAATCAAAACACAAACAATATATTCTGTAATTTTTTTTTAAAGTTGTGCTGTTTATAAGATAATTTAGCACAAAATGGTAGAGCCAGACAGGCCATGGATGACAATATATGACATGCGGATTTTGCATGCTGAATTACCAAAGCAAGAATACAGGCACACACATAGAGTACTTAATACACGTTGCTTTTTCATGGCAATCGTGGTAACCTGAACTTGCCTGAGTGTTAGTCTATAAGTACATTTCCTCTGTTGTTTATATTTGCAGGTAGATTTTGAGAAAATGCAAATGACCAAACCCTTCTATGGTGATTTGCGAAGGCGTTACTATCCTGGGCTTTGGCTTCAGTATCGGAAGTCAGAGCAGCAAAGCTACCTCCACTGCAAGTTACATAAGATACAGGTATGAGTTTCACTTTGTGAACATCAGATGTCAGAGAGAATAGTAGTGAATAAACACAGCAGAATTACAATGTGACACCAGTCACTGTGATCTGTTCATGTTTACAGCTACTGGGGATTTATGCTGAAGAAAGTAGGACTAGGCCACATTTTTCTCTCAACCCTTCAGGTTTTCCCCTATCAGTTGTTATTCCACCACTGCACTATATTTATATCCATTCATCTGTTATTGATACTGTGTCATTTAGCTACTTACAGCATGACTAAACAACCCATGGCTTTCATTTAATTCTCCTCAGTTTAATATCTTTGTCACGCAACATTGAATTTCATTTATCCTAAATCAGAGTTAAATTTCCTGCATGTAAGATCATCCTCAACTTGGTGTTAGAATGTGCTGCTTCTCAAACAAACCTTAAATGGGGTTCCACTGTCAAGAAGTTGCTGTGGTTGCTATATCCATTGCAGTTTTTATGGATGTTTTTGTAACCAATGGGTTCTTTGTTTGCTGTGGCTACTATTGATTTCTCTAGTGAGGTGTTCACTGTCCTGTGAATAGGTACTGCAATTATTGAAATGTCTGAGGCTCTTTCATCTCTTGTTGAAAAGCTGATTTTGGATAAACTATATTACTTGCAGGGAAACAAGAAATTTTTAATCGTTTCTAGTTGTGAATTGCTTTATAAAGGAGCATGTGCTTATTTTTAGTAATAACATTGTTGTTCCTGATGTAAAAAAAATCCAGCCACCAGCCCTGTTGTGCCAGGGATATTAAAATCCACTATTTTGTGGCACTAAAGCTTAAACCTACAAGTCAGACTCCTTCAGAACATTAAAATTCACCATGCCAACAGTATGTTTTAATGTACCCCATGTCAGACAAATTACCAAAATCTGTAACTTTGATTATTCTTCTTTTTTGGAACTGGATTTAAGATATTTTAGGAGATTTTTCTCTTGCCATGTTAGTTTATGAAGAGCCACTTTTTCTGTCTAAGATCCATCATAAGAATTAAAATAGCTGGCTGCAAAATATCATATATAACACAGAGAGGGAGGAATTGCCTACAGAAATTTTGATCAAAAACATAATGCAAGGGAAGATGGAAATTGTGCTATGTATTGAATGTGTCATGAGACAGCTTGATGTATAAATGTTTCAGTCTTGCTTCAAAATCTGTGTGATATGCACAGGTTGACAACCAGCTTCATGATGCAGTGTTTCCAACAGTCCTGTATCCTACACCAGTGCCTCAACACATTGTGCGTCGCGTGGGCATGAAACCCTGCATTGAAGTGGCTGTAATGAAGCGACACAGGCCTGCGCAAAATCAGGATGTGTACAAGTAAGCATGTTATTCTCCACCTTAACTTCATTTACCAACACATCACATTTTTACTCCTGTTTCTGTGTGTGGAAATGAAATATTTTACTTTTGATGTTTGTGTGACCATGCATCATTGATACAATAATATAAACAGCCAACTAGATGCAACAATAATAGTTTTATTAATAATTTCCATCAGCTCAGCATGATTCAGCTGATAATTTCACCCATCCTCAAGAGCACTAGGCTGTGTTTACAGCTTGTGGTATAAAGCACTGACGATGCTGCCTGCAGGCAGGCAAGCTGTAAACACAGCCTAGTGCTCTTGAGGATGGGTGAAATTATCACCCGAAACATGCTGAGCTGATGGAAATTATTAATAAAATTATTATTATTGCATCTAGTTGGCTGTTTATATTATTGGATCAATGATGCACAGTCACACAAACATCAAAAGTAAAATATTTCACCAGCAGGCAGCATCGTCGGTGCTTTATACCACAAGCTGTAAACACAGTCTAGTGCTCTTGAGGATGGGTGAAATTATCGCCCAAAACATGCTGAGCTGATTGAAATTATTAATGAAATTATTATTGTTGCATTTAGTTGGCTGTTTATAATATTGAAATATTTTACATCTTTGGGGAACCAGGTAGGTTAGGTTGGAGTGAGCTGCTGCCTATTTATCAGGTTAGACAATTTAAAATTCATGTCGTGGGCAAGTATTTGATACATCATTTCAGATATTTGTTCTCTGTCTGTTGTGCAGGTTTGTTAAAGTGCTTGTTCAAGAATTCTCCATACAACTGGACAAAGGCTTCCTTCTTTCTGTATATGACATTCTGTCTAACTGGCAGGTTGAAGAGAAATTGTCTGTCAGGATACGAGCAGACATTGCATTGGTCCACATTCCCATAGCTATGATTGCTGCGAAGGTATGTTTCCTTGTAATGTATTTGCATGACTTTGAATGTTTATTTGTTTTATCAACTTATTGTTTAGGCATTTAAATGGTTTGATGTTGCTTGCAAAGCAGTATGTTTAAATTCAACATATGGCTATTTTAACTTTGTCCCTTGCAAGCACAAGGATTTAAAGGTATAAGATGGTAAACAGATGCCTGAAACTTGACTAATAAGACAGAAAGCCCCCTGTCCTGCTGTCTTTGAAAGAGAAGTAAAAATAAAATACAATAAATAATTGAATATATCAGGTCAAATTAAGTTACTGCCAAGGGTGGAATGCATTACCTGTGGTGGACATTGCCGGTCCTTCCCAGGTGTTTGGTCAAATTAGAAAAATTTTACGAAATATTATTTTAATATCGCTGAACTGTTTTTGGTGTGTTGGGGCATGGAGATGTGTTGCCCACATTTTAGAGTTACCTGTTGCTACAGTCTTTTTCGCAGAAGAATCTCTCACACAAAAGCAGGATCAGCATACTGTCAGAATGTGGTGCAAACCTAAACTGAAAAGTAATATTCTTATTTACTTACTCAGTTCTGTTCTCATTATGACAGACTGCTACTGAAGGTCCCAGGGTGGTGATTGAATATCTCCACTTATCACCACTGACACTGCAGTTCAGTTTCTCACCAAGGGGTACAGTGTACCAGAAGCACAGGGTTCGTTCCTTCAAGTCAGATGTTGTTGATTTCTTCCTGAACTCATTTGGAGCTACCGTAACAGAAGTGAAGGGAGTGAGACTGAAGTAAGGATCATGGTTATTAGAGGCATAAATGGGCGAGGGGCGTGTTGGTGAGTGGTGTGGCTGTCCTGGGCACAAGAGGCAGAAGAATGAATATTTTAAGTAAAAAAAAAAAAAGATTTTTATCATTAACTTTAAATTACTGAATCAAATAAAGGGACATTCAATAAATGATTGTGACATTTTTTAATTTTGTGATGTCTGGCTGAGTGGAACTGAGAACCAGTGTCTTTATTCAGCTGTCTTAACTTGTGTAATGAAATTTGCCTTAGATTGCAGTTTTTAGATGACAATTGGTAACACTGAAATTGAGGAGGATGAATGAATGAACATGATACTCAGTTGTGAAACCTGTGTAGTATGAAGACTGCTGTCTCCTTAGATGTAACACCATGTAGTTTGGTGAGAAGGTACCAATGTGTTTGAGACACCTCTTACTTACTTCTTTGCCTGTGAAGGCCTAAACAGCAGCTGCCTACGAAACATTTGTACCTGTTGGCAAAACTATAGAGCGACACATTCCAAAGGGCAGTAATCTTATACCCTTGCCATGAGTCTCAGATATAACATTTGTCTAGGATGGCATATCTGGAGCAGAAAGGCAGCCTTATCAGCTTGAGTCAGCAACTGAGTGAAGCGTATCGGCACTACCGCAGCCAGCTGATCCAGCAGCTCTATGTCCTAGTGCTGGGGCTTGATGTTCTTGGCAATCCCTATGGACTGATCACTGACTTCACTGAAGGCTTCGGAGATTTCTTCTATGAGCCATTTCTAGTAAGCTGAAAACTTAAATGCCTGCTGTATTCATATACCTTATTTACTTGCATGCAGGATGACTCTTAATGTAATATGACCCTCCCGAAAATAAAACATGTTAAGAATAGATATTTTACTATTAATTTGGTTGTTTTTGTGGTTTTAAATTTGTGGATTAGTCCAGCTTTTATTATTGTGTCTTGTAGTTATTTTTACTTTTTCATTAGCCATATTCCTGTTACTGTCCTTGGACTAGATTTGTTCTCAAGTACATGTCTCAACAAGTTTGTGTTCCTATGGTTTGCAGTGATTGAGAATAGCTCACTCTAACAGGTCCACTACATTAAGTGCTTCTTTGTGTGAAAATGGAAACAGAGCCAGCTTCCATAATGTCGTGCATCTTTAAGAAATTAGATGTTGGACACAGCCCCCAAAATGAAGATTGGGTCAGGTAACTTCAGTCATGCTGTTTTCTCTGTTTTGGATTTCTTGACCCTTGGAGATGTTACCAGTAGGTTTTCCCAAAATGTCGGTAAGGAATTACCTCTCTGTGCTGCATAATATCTCACATGAGTGCAGATCTCACATGATGATTTGGCAATGCAGGCTTTGGCTTGGTTCTGCATGGTCTGGCTCAGAGTGATCTGGTTTGGTACGATGCAGTTTGATGTGGTCCAGTTCGATGCTTTGTATGCAAATTTAAGATGACCTCACATATTTAAGTGCCATATTTAAGGAAAAAGCCTCGTCTTGCATTCGAGTAAATATGGAATTTATGAACTGCATGCATAATTTCGACGGGGACATCATGTGTGCCGCAGTACACCTTTCCAATCTTCTTCTTGCATGATTGTAACCAGAATGAATTAATTCATAAATTTTAATAAAGCGCTGAAATTTGAATTTTCATGACGATGCACTTGGTGTTTCTTGAATTAATTCATGTGGCCAGACAGACATGGTTTGTTTCTGACACTGTTGCAAATAATTAAAAAGGGAACCACAAGCCACAAGAATATTTTATTCCTCCTGCAGGGAGTCATGGAAGGACCAGATGAATTTGCTGATGGCCTGTGTTATGGTGCCCGTAGCCTGCTGGGCCATGTTGTGGGTGGGACTGCTGGCTCAGTCTCCCTCATCTCGTCCTCTCTAGGAGGTCTCCTGAGCAGCCTCAGCTTTGATGAGGACTACAAGAGAGTAAGTAGCAGACCGCTAGGTCACTGGTAACAGCATCTATATCTGAATATTATGATGGGCATTTTCCTTTCAGATATATCTGGTGTAAATAGGATTTTGGTAGGTGACTGTAGGAAGACTGTTTGTCATTATGAAATCTTGATTTGTCAGATATCTGATCCCTTATTGGGCACCTGGCACTTGAAGTTGAGACCATGTGGTCTCAAAACGTTGGGCAACTCTCCATTGACAGCATAATTTTCCGGAATAACGAAGATCTCAACTATACCACTTCAAAAGCATTGTTATTGTTACACTGACAGACTATTGTCATATTCTCTATGTCTTTATCTTCATGTTAGTTTGTTACTTCCTACACAGATTACATTGACACACAGTACAAGGACAAGGTCCATAATGGATCAAGAATATGACTAGATGTTTTGTATACAATGGTGACACCTACAATGACATACCAAGCATATAGAATTTTAACCATATTTTACAAGGTCTTAAATTTTCTAATTCAGCTGCCAAAATCAGTACAATATAATATCTATCGCTACTGTAATGTAGTGAGTCTTAAATATTGGTGTATAGACCACATGAAGATGGCAGATTTCTGCTGAAATATGTAGCATTATATAAGAGGTTGTATTGTTGTGTATGTCAGATGTGCTTATGTTGGTCATGTAAATGAGCAGTTAGTCACAACACATGGAATGAATAATGTTATAATTGGTGGCAATAGTTCAGGCCAAATCTTTATCCTTTTAAACATATGCTACAGTGTTCAGCACCAGACTGCTGCAGTGGTTAGTGTAACAGACTGCTCAACAAAGGGTCCTGGTGTGATGCTGACTATTGCTACAAATATTAGAATAAAAAAAAATGTGATCGACATTGCAACAATCAGAAATATTCCCTTATTTAGTGAAAAATTGTTGTTTTGCAGTGACATGGCAGCACTGAATCAGAATGTGAATGCTATGTGCTCTGTAACCTAGTAAGGTGGTATAGTGGGAATGTTCTCGACTTGCATTTGGTAACTGCCCAGTAAGAATCTGCCCTGTGAAGCAATTACCCTGATTGAGATTTCTGTGGTTTTTTGCAATACTTTCAGACATACATGAAGATATGAAGATAGTGCCTCTGTTACACCATAACTGCTTCCTTCCAAATCGTTACAATTCATTAAAGATTCAGCATTATACAGTCAGAGATATTTTTGGTGTCATGAAATTAAATATAAATATTTACTGTATTTAGCAGGATAGTATATTTGCTATAGCGACTTTCTATGGACAGGATGGTCGGGAGATTGAATTCCAGTAGGGGTGATATTTTCTGCACCCATTCAGACTGGCCCTGAGGCCCACCCAGCCTCCCACACAATGGGTCCTGGGTCATTCCCAAGGGTGAAGTGGCCAGTGCATGGCATTGACCACCCACCTGTATCTAGCACCAAGGGTGAAGAAAGAGTAGAGCTGTACCTTTGCTCCCCCTCTGGGCCTGACAGGATGAACTTTACCAGGATATAAGATATGAATTTTTTTTCCTAATCCATCATCTTGAAAAATGGGGGTGGTTGCCTTTTAATTTCACACAAATTTACACACGTGTTCTTTATATATATTTTCCTCAAAATTTCAGATTGTGGAGTATAGTCATCATGTATTCAGTTAAGTACTGTAAATAGCTTAAATATACATGCTTATTATGTCTGGGTGAATGATTTTGTTGTGTGTTTTGCGTTAACAGAAGCGACGGTTCGGCTTGCAGTGTGCCACTGATCTTCCAGAGGCCATTCTGCAGGCATCAAAATCATTTTTGATGGGCGTGACCCTCGGTCTGTCCGGTGTCATAATGAAGCCTATCATTGGTGAGCTGATTATGTGTTTTGTGTGTGTGTTGGCAGTCCAGCAGACACTCATGCTGTAGAGTCTAGGAATCTGTTGTCATTGTCTTGTTATGTGCTGAGCTTGAACTGCAGTGCTTTAGCTACTGAAAACTCTTAAAGGACTGTAAATAATAAAATGTGGAAGAAAGCATGAACAAACATTTTAATTTAGGCACCTGTTTTATATATATATATATATATATATATATCTGTTTCTTCTTCAGTGTTTATATATATTATATATATATACATGTTTCTTCTTCAGTGTTAGGTATTCATTGTGCATAGCTTAAAATAGACAGTCTTATGGTGACGGTTGTGACAGTGCATTAACATGATTTCTATTGAATACATTTTGTTAAAATTCTGTATGGAGAAATTTTATTGAATAGAAACATAATAGTTATCATCATTTTGATATTCATCATCATCACAGATGAAACAGTTTAGTCTGTTCTGGCTTTCAGTGTAATTTGTAAGGACCTATTCTAAAATATTTAACTTTACAATTGTTAGTTGTCAAGCATTTTTATCTTATGTGGTTGACTGCAGTTCCTTTGCTGAAAATTTTTAGCCGTACGAATATACAGTGTCTGATAGCATGTGACATCTGTTGATTTTGTATCTGAAAATGTGGTCAGGATATATTTGGAGGCAATTTCATACCAACATTTTTTTGTGCTAATATTTGTAGGAATCGTGTAGTTTTAGAGATTAAATATTGCATTGCATAAACACAACTTTCATTGTGTGCAGAGAATATGGAACTTGATTTGCACACTTTCTTTAAACTTTCCTTCCTTACTGAGACAAAGAAACTCACACATTGTGCAGTTGTTGATTGTTTTTTTTTAGTTATGTATGTTGCTTCACTTGTCTTGTCGGTGTTTGGCAAGTAACTCTGGCTTCTTGTGTAGCTGTATGTTTGGGTGTGTAGTGGATGATGATATCACTGTTGGATGTGCCATGTACTAATGGAGTCTACTCATATTCTCCGTTCCTTTTCACACAACACCATTTTCGTTTTGAATTGTGCAACATGGATAATAGAGCAAGAAATGCCAGGTATGATGAACAATATTTTATTTTCCTTGTTTATGTGCTGCTCATAATTAAAATAGTTGGGATGGATCAGCATAGACAGTTCCCAAACATGTTATTTTTGTTTAAATTATCCAACCTTGTTTCTTGGTAAAGTTGTAATACAGGGTGATTTGTGAGTTGTGGACATTACAGGGGAGATGACTTTGTGGGTCAACTCATGAATAATCCTGTATATCTTACATTGTTTATTTTCAGATTTTTGCACTTTTTTCTTATATCCTTTAAGCAGCTGTCTTGATAATGTACAGTAGTTCAGCATATGTCTGTTATGCACTGTGCCAGAAGTATTGTGTCTGTAGCTGCCTGTATTGGTCAGGGGTTGGGGAGGGAGGAAATGAACACTAAAAGTTGCTAATATGCTCTGGGTGTAAATGGGGCAGACAGTACCTCATATTGAGGAATCAGTAGTGCCTCACACTGTTTATCTTTGTTAAGAATTTGAAGGGAACTGCACGTCTCTGAAGAACATAAGGATGCAACCCACAGTACTGGAGTGCTATGAGCATGTTTTACAGAAACTTTACTGAAGTAAACATCTACTATATATAAGCTCTGTATTTAGAGATCAGAGGTGTACAGGTTTATCTCCCTCAAAATATCTGGAACACTACAAGAAATATATTTTGTGGTAGAAAATAAGCTGAGACAGGAACACTGCTGATTTGTGAATTCATATATAATAATTTTGGGCTTTCTTAATTGAGCTTAAAAAACATTCCATTCACATGAATGCAAAATGATGAATTATTATTTATAATTGGAAGCTTTTGTGGTGACTGAATGCCCTAAGATTTTGTGGGGCTGATAGCAGTGGCAGGTCTTTAAACAGTGAATAAACCAGCATTTTTGAGAACCATCTCTGTCCTAGTTATCAGGGACGAGGTGGCACTTGAAACGTTGGTTTACTCGTATTTCAACCAATATGACTGGTAACCTGTGATAGTTTTGCTGAAATTGTCGAGATGTAGAATTTCCTCGATTTATTTACAAAAGAAACTTAAAAGCATGCCGCCCTTAATCCATCCAATTGGTTCATGAAGTAAATAAATGAGTAGTGTTTCTTAGCCTTTTAGAACCATGACCCAAATTATGCAAATGGATTTACCTTGCGACCCCAGGAATCAGAAATGGAGATAAGCATGAAATAAAAAATGCATGTGTATAATGAATGTGATATTTTAATCATTTTAATGAAATGAAGATAAATGTGTATACATTTACACACTTCTGCATGAACCTGAGATTCATACTGACACTTCTGCTATGGCTCTTTCTCATGATCTTATAAATTTTAAATTCCCCTTGTTTTGTGAGGTATTCCTCAGATTGGAAAATAATTTTGCCAACTGTACGAAAATTTTGGTGAAAAGAAATAGTTCTGTTTCATAGGTCCAGTAACATTTCACTCAGGTCCTGATAACCATGGTAGTCATTGCTCTGTGTTGGTACTGTAATGTGATAGTGAAGCTGACATTGCTACAGTGTCACTGTGAGTGGTTACACTACCAAGAATGCTGTTACTGCACTTATGAAATTAGTGTGAGTTGCAAATAAGTATGTAGATTAATGAAACTCTTTCACAGCCCACTTGGTTTAGCTTTCCGTAGGTTGAGGAACATTGTGTGAGACTGAGCCCCATGTTTTAATGGTAGAAGTTTCTTCATTTTGCTCACACAGCATATGCATGATTTTTGTGTGGTTCTCACAATAAACAACAACATGCAGCTGATTTTTATAATACATGTCATATTTCTTGTGAGGTAGCAGCAGAATTTCTTATTATTTAGAAGGACTCCATGCTTCAGTGGGTTAATGCTTGCTGTAACTGCTGTATTTAAGGTGTGCAGCAAGATGGTGTTGAGGGCTTCTTTAAGGGTGTTGGAAAGGGCTTGATGGGACTGATGACTAAACCTGCTGGCGGAGTTCTTGACGCCATTGCAATGGCCCTGGATGGAATTAAAAGGTGAGATACATACAGTGTCGTCTCCACTGGTAAAGTTTCTTAACCTTTTGCATAGCAGGACTTGAATATTCTGGGACATAAATAAATTATGTGTTACTACTGTGTGGTATACTAAAATTGCTGTGTCAGCTGTTGTTGGTATCTGTGTTACTGACACAACATACCACTTGTGCCGCTAAACAAATGATAACAGGTAGTAATGTTTCTCACTTGCGTTCAGGAGCTGTCCAGTTTGAATCTTGGGCAGGACACCCATTAGCTTGACTGATGTTTTTCGTGGTTTTTGTTGAGCACCTCAAGAAAATGGCAGGGTAGAACCTAAAATGAGGCCACTTAATTTCATATTACTACTACTGCTACTAAACTGCAATTGAGTTGTCACTCGGTGGCAGTAATCCTTACAGTAGTATAAACAAAACAAATAAGAATAAATATACATAAATGAAACAATACAAAAAATACAGTACAAACAATACAAAACACAGTAAATACAAGTACACATATTACCAAAACACCCACACATTACAAAACCCAGACATACACACACCCACACATTACAAAACAAGTTAAAACCACTACAGTACAAGTTAAAACAAACATAGTACAAGATATACCCAAAAGAAATAGTCACAATATAATCAAGTATCCTCTGTATAAGGTCACCCTAATATACATTAGGAGTGTTTATAACAAGGCAATAGAATTCTGGAATTTAGTTCACATGTACAATCCTGATGTTGTTATAAGCATGGAATCATGGGTTAAGGAAGATATTAGCAATGCTGAAGTCTTATTCACTAGTCAGTGTACCATTTGATTCTCTGTAGTGTGATGTACTGACAGCGTGATTTAATAAACCATATCAAAATAAATCTCTGCTGATGTTTCCATTATTAATGAAGGATTAACACTTTTCAGGGCTGTTGAAATGGGTGAAGATGTTGTGATGAGGGCCAGACTGCCTCGCTACATGAACCCATACACAGTAAGTTTACCTTATTGCCTCGCTACATGAACCCATACACAGTAAGTTTACCTTATTGCCTCGCTACATGAACCCATACACAGTAAGTTTACCTTAT